>Ga0197142_1001137_pt1 | contig 24594 bp, 23 predicted proteins | sample GBS60_MetaG_FD_148614 | JGI IMG/M metagenome (GOLD analysis project Ga0197142, IMG submission 148614) | Sediment microbial communities from Great Boiling Springs, Gerlach, Nevada, United States - GBS 60_MetaG | ecosystem: Environmental > Aquatic > Thermal springs > Hot (42-90C) > Sediment... | reverse complement strand
AATTTTACCCCAGGGACTTTTTCTTTAATTTTGTTGATCAAATTTAAATATTCAGAGGCAGTATACCAACGATTCATTCTTCGCAAAACATTGTCATCTCCAGACTGAACTGGAAGATGGATGGTTCTTGTGATATTTGGATATTTGGCAATTACTGAAATTAGTTCATCAGAAAAATCCCACGGGTTTGAGGAGATAAAGTCTACTTTTTTAAAGCCAAGTTTGGCTACTTGTTCTAAAAGATAGGGAAAAAGAGTAGGAATCCGATAACGGCCTAAATGTTTGACATAGACTGGTTTTAAATTCTTGCCATTGATTTTATATGGTAAAGATAAATTGCTGAGTTTTTCTATAGAATGTGATTCAAAATAAATTTTATTTAAATCTCTCATCACTTGAACATTTTTTTCGCCTAAAATCAAATCAGCCCCATATGAATTAACGTTTTGTCCCAATAGAGTAATCTCTTTGTACCCTTGCTCTTTTAATTTTTTTGCCTCAGAAATAATATCTTCAAAAGGTCGGCTGATTTCGCGACCGCGGGTAAAAGGAACAACACAAAAAGTACAAAAGTTATTGCAACCATTGGAAATTGGAATCCAGGCATGAATTTTGTTTATTCTTATGGGTTCATGATCAAAACCAACTTCTTCAATCGGCATAAACTCATCAACTTGTGGCATCCTATCTTTTAATTTTTGTAAGATTTTTCCGGTTTTATCACGAAAAGCGACTCCAACCATGCAACCGGTAACAATAATCTTAAGCGTTGGTTTTTTTTCTTTGATTTTGCCTAAATTTCTTACCAGTCCATAAACTCGATCTTCAGCTGATTGGCGGACCATACAGGTGTTTATAACAATATAATCAGCATCAGAATATCCTTTTGCTTGTTTCATCCCTCGCGCCTCAAAAGCAGAAGCAATTCTTTCTGAATCGGCCTTGTTTTGTTGACAGCCAAAGGTTTTTATAAAATATTTCATATTATTAAATTATAAAACAAAATTTAGCTTATAATAATATGAGTTTGTTATTTAAGAAAAATTTATTAATCTATCGGCTTCTTTATTCTTTTCACGAGGGATGTGGTGATAGAATATAGGAATGTTTATTTCTTGTTCCAAATTTCTGATTTTTAAAACATATTCTTTAATTTTTCCATTTTTAACCTTAAAAAGACCATTAACTTGATTAACCAAAAGACGGGAATCAGAGTAAAAATCAATTCTATGAAGTTTAAAATCATTAACCAATTTTTCTTTTTGTTTTTTTATCTCTTCAAGAGCATAAATTAAAGCTTTATATTCAGCATCATTATTGGTCGCTATTCCAATTGGTTGTTTAAAATGAAATATTTTTTTGTTGTTAATATAAAAAATACCACTAATACTAGCTTTGCCTGGATTACCTTTTGATCCACCATCAGTAAAGATTTTTAACGTTAACATAAAATAAAATCATAATTTAAAATTATAAAAAATAAAACAAGAATTTTTTATTGATTTTTTTTTGAAAAAAAATATAATAATAATTATGAGCTTAATTTTTGGTTATTGGTTGGGAAAAACTTTGGGAGAAAGAATTGATGAATATAATAAATATTTAAAAAGATTAGAGTTTGAACAACAGAATCCAAAGATAGCACCAAAAAATAAAAATCAAATAATAGAAGATCTTAAATATTATTCCCGATTAACCAAAGATGAGATTTTTGAAGATTTAAAAACTGATACGTTTGGTCTTGATGAAAAAAAAGTAAAAATAAGACTCCATGTTTATGGAAAGAATGAATTAGAATATAAAAAAAAACAAAAGTGGTATAAAAACCTCTTTCACATTTTGATAAATCCTCTAATCATTTTATTTTTTTTCATAATTATTGTATCTTTATTTACTCAAGATTATAAGACTTCTTTTATTGTTAGTTTAATGGTATTGATAAGTTTAGTTATTCGTTTAATTCAAGAAACAAAAGCCTATAATGAAGCAGAAAAACTTATTTCTTTAGTTAAAACAACTTCAACCGTTATAAGGAATGGAAAGAAGAAAGAAGTAGAGTTGGTAAATATTTGTCCAGGTGATATTGTTTACCTCTCTGCGGGTGATCTTATTCCTGCTGATTTAAGAATCATTGAAAGTAAAGATCTTTTTGTTAATCAATCATTTTTAACTGGTGAGTCATTACCTGTGGAAAAAAATCACTTTTTAGAGAAAGATTTCAATATTGATCCCTCAAATTTAAAAAATATTTGTTTAATGGGAACAAATGTAGAAAGTGGTTATGCATTAGGAGTTGTTGTTCAAACAGGAAGAAGTACTTATTTTAATACATTGACTAAAAATATAGTTGGAAAAAAACCAAAAACGGCTTTTGATAAAGGAATCGAAGATTTTACTTACTTAATGATAAAATTTATGGCTTTTATGGCACCAACTGTTTTTTTAGTTAATGGAGTTACTAAAGGTGATTGGTTTGAGGCATTTTTATTTGGAATTTCAATTGCAGTGGGTTTAACCCCTGAAATGCTTCCCGCAATTGTAACTTTAAATCTTTCAAAAGGAGCAATTAAAATGGCTAAGAAAAAAACAATTGTGAAAAATTTAAACTCAATTCAAAATTTTGGCGCAATGGATGTTTTATGCACAGATAAAACTGGGACTTTAACTTTGAATAAAGTAACTGTCATTAAATATTTTAATGTTTTAGAGCAAGAAGATTATAAAGTGATTGATTTTGCTTTTATAAATAGTTTTTTTCAAACTGGTTTTAAAAATCTAATTGACACTTCAGTTCTTGATTATCAAAAGAAAATTAAAAGAGATAAAATCTGTCATGATTATAGGAAAATCGATGAAATACCTTTTGATTTTAAAAGAAAACGTTTATCAATAATAGTTGAAAATAATAATAAAGAAAGAATTATGATTTGTAAAGGAGCGGTTGAAGAGGTCTTATCAATTTGTACTTACCTTGAAATTGAAGGAAAAAATAAAAAGATTAATTATAAAATAATTGATAATATAAAAGAGTTAAGTAATAAATATTCAAAAGAAGGTTATCGATTAATTGCGGTTGCTTATAAAAAATTAGACTCAATTAGTAGTAATTTTAATAATTTAGAAAAAGATCTTGTTTTTCTTGGTTTAGTTAGTTTACTGGATCCTCCAAAACAATCAGCTCATGAAGCAATTGAAAAACTTAAAAATCTTGGTATAGAAGTTAAGATTTTAACTGGTGATAATGAATTAGTAACTAAAAAGATCGCTGAAGAAGTGAGAATAGAGAATAAGGGATTAATTTTAGGATCACAAATTGAACAAATGGATCAAAAAACATTAGAAGATGTTGTTGAAAAAAACACCATTTTTGCTAAATTGCTTCCTCATCATAAAAAGAGGATTGTTGAAGCTTTAAGAAAAAAACATATTGTTGGTTTTTTGGGTGATGGTATAAACGATGCGCCAAGTCTTAGGGTTTCTGATGTTGGCATTTCAGTTGATGGGGGAGTTGATGTGGCTAAAGAATCAGCTGATATTATTCTTTTAGAAAATAATCTTAAAATTTTAGCTGATGGAGTAATTGAGGGTCGAAAAATTTTTGCCAATATTATTAAATATCTGCGTATGGGTGCTTCTTCTAATTTTGGTAATATGTTTTCAGTTTTGGGAGCAAGTATTTTTCTTCCTTTTTTACCAATGAAACCAATTCAAATTTTAGCTAATAGCTTATTATATGATACTTCTCAGTTAGCGATTCCTTTTGATAATGTTGATAAAGAGTATCTTCAGAAACCTCGTAAATGGAATATAGATGACATAAGAAAATTTATAATTTATATTGGTCCAGTAAGTTCTATTTTTGATTATGTAACTTATTTTGTCATGCTTTTTGTCTTCAATAGTTGGCAGAATCCATCCCTTTTTCAAACTGGTTGGTTTGTGGAGTCATTACTTACTCAGACATTGATCATTCATGTTATAAGAAGTAAAGGTATACCTTTTATCCAAAGCTGGGCTCATCCATTATTGATTTTAACAACAGTGTTGATTTCGGCTATTGGAATTCTTCTTGTTAACTCTCCTCTTGCTTCTTTATTTGGTTTTACTACTTTGCCTTTACTTTATTGGCCAATTTTATTTATTATTTTAATAAGTTATATTTTATTAACTCAAATAGTAAAAGTTTACTATATTAAAAAATTTGGTTGGAATTAATTATCAATCTTTTTTACTTTCTCAATAATTAATATAAAAATAATCAAAATTATAAAAAAGCTAAAAAACACAATAAGTTTTTCTAATCCTTTTAAGAATAAAGAAGCTACACCCAGAATAAAAGAGACAAGCCAATAAAAAATAGCAATCCTTCTTTTACCCCATCCAATTTCTAGTAATCGATGATGAAAATGACCCCAGTCTGCGCGAAAAGGTGATTTTTTTCGATAGATTCGTCTTATTATGGTATAAATTCCATCAATCATTGGAATTGATAATATTAAAATAGCCGTTCCTAATTTTCCAAAAGACAAAATTGACAAAATACCAAGCCAAAAACCAGCCAAAGCACCACCACCATATCCTGGCATGATTTTTTGGGGATAAAAATTCCACGGTAAAAAACCAAGATAAGCTCCACTTATTATAAAAGCTAAAATAGTAACGGTTTTAATTGATATATCATGAGAAGTAAATCTTTGGGATAGAAGCCCTAAGAAAAAAGCTGTTATAGCAACAAATCCAGGCATCTGACCATCAACTCCTTTACTCCAATTTACCATATTAGTTGTCCAAGCAAGCCATATGATAGCTAAAATATTAGCTAAAATCAAAATTTGACGATTACTAAAGAAATTAAATTCTATTTTCCATTGATCAAGTTTTATTACATCACCTACTAGAGGATTAGAAATGTATGGTATACCTAAACCAAAAGAAACAACAATTGTTGATATTAATATGTTGGTGATAAAGCGAATATAAGGTGAAATATCAAAATAATCGTCTAAAAGACCAATGACAAGAAGTAAAAAACTAGCAATGATTATACCTAAAATTATTTTATTAATCTCTAAAAAAACTAAACTACTAATTAAAAAACTTAAAAAAATTGGTAAGCCACCACCTCTAGGAATGATGCCAATGTGAGTGTGGGCGGGATGTTTTCTTTTTGTACTATCAGTGACTATATTGAATTTTTTTGCTAGAATAATTGTTGGATATGTAAATGAGAAAGATACAGTAAAACTAAATAATAGAGGTAAAAAAAAATTTATCATTTTTTAAGTTACTAAAAATATAATTCTTAAAAAAATTAAGGGTATAATGATAATTAAAAATAAATTAAGATAATCAACTATTTTTTTAACTAAAAAGTTACCAAAGAATAAATTTTTATAAAAAAAATTGTTTATAAAGAAAAATAGATTTAAAAAAAAAGGCAGAAGAAAAATAATCCAAAGATCTCCCAATTGATCCTCACCAAATCTTCGTGAATAAAAAAAAGGAATTTCAGGTGGTAGACTATTTAATTTTAAAATAAAAATTGTAATCATTAAAACATTACTAAAAAGGAGGATTTTTTTCATATTTTTATTATATCTTAATTCTTTCAAAAAATTGATTGGATGGAATAGGAGTTATTTTCGACAATAAAAGTTTTTTTAGGGTATAAAGGAATAGAAGAAGTTATTACTTCTTTTGGAATTAGAGTTTTTCCTATATAATTGGGTATTTTTTCATAAGTTTTATTAAAAATTTTTACTCTATTAATATCAAAATAATAACAAGCAACAAAATAATCAAGTTCTGAAGTAACATAAACAAGGTCATCTTTTTTTGCTAAACTTTTTATTTCATGGTAAATTTTTCTATAATCTGATTTTTTTCTAAATTTAATTTGTAATTTTTGATAATCAAAAGAGAAAAATAAAAGAATAAAAATTATAAAAATAGCTATTTTTTTTGTTTTTATTTGATTTATTAAAAGAACTAAAAAAAGAAGCATTAGTAATGAAGAACTTATAAGATATCTAGGAAGAAAAATTGGTTTAATAAAATAAGAAATTATAATGACAAATATAGGAACGATAATGACATTAAAAAAAAGATAAAAAAAAATTAATTTTTGAATATTTTTTTTAATAAAAAAACTATAAATTATTAAAAAAGTTATAAAAAGCGATAAATAGGTTATTTTTTTGTAAGCAAAACCGAATTCTTTTTCAAAGCCAGTAAAAAGTATTCCTGGAAGGTTTTTGACAATAAAAAAATCTGGTTTTTTAATCCAAAAGCTATCGGTAATTATTCTTTGATTTTGGATATAAACAAAAATAAGCCATAAAGATAAAAATAGAGTGAGGTAAAAAAAATTTTCTATTTTAATTTTTTTAAATTTTTTTTTAAATAAAAAATAGGTTAAGATTTGAGATAAAAAAATAAAGATCATAAAATAATGAGTAAAAAGACCCAAAAAAGAGGCAAGCAAGTATTGTTTTTTATTTTCTTTTAAAAAAGCATATGATGACCAAAAGGATAAAAAAGCAAAAAGAGTGTAATTCCTTGCTTCAAAGGCGTAGTATAAAAGTAAAGGATTAAAAATAAAAATTATTAAGTATAAGGTTAAAGTGAATTTTTTTCTAATCTTAAAAATCTCTGTTAAGAATAAAAAAACAATATAAATTGTTCCCCAATAAAAAATTAAAGATAAACTACGAATTGCTATTTCCGATGAGCCAAAAAATTTTATCCAAAAATGGAGTAAAATATAATAAAAAGGTGGATTATAGTCTTTAGCGCTAAGAAAGATAATTTCTAAAATATTTTTTTTGGCTAAAAAGTAAGAAAAAGCCTCATCTCTCCACAGACTTTGGATAAAAAACAAAAGAGGTGTGTTTGAAAAAATAAAATTTAACATGATATTTTTTTAAACTTTTTCCGTTACTTTATATTTTATCGGTTTTTTAAGCAAAATTCTTGTTTGTGCTTCTAGGGCAGGAAGTGAGGATAAAAATAAAGAAACAAGAGGAAGAAAATACCATTGAATTATTAAAATTGGCAGAGAGGTAATTTTTGTTTCTTTTTTTAGTTTTTTTCTTATCGTTATATCTAAAATAATATAAAAAACAAGCATTAAAGAGCTTAAAGTTAAAATAAAAGCAGAAATTTTTGGTAAAAGAAAACCCATAACTGTTCTTTTAAAAGTTGGGTTAATTAATGGGGGAATTGAGGCGCTTATAGTTAAAATAAAAAATGAAGTTGACCAAATAAAATGAGTTTCAAAAATAAAAAAAATTTTTTTCAATTTTAAAAAAATAGGAATATGATGAGTTTTAAAAAAATTTTTTAAGGCATAAACTATATCCGATGCTCCCCAAGCCCAGCGTTTTTCCTGTTGATATCGATTGATTAAAGTTTTTATTAAACTTCCGGAATAGACTGCATCACCGTTGACAATTGTATATAAGGGAAGCGTTTTTACTTTTTTACCAAATTTAAAAAAAGCTTGTAAATAAATATGCCAGTCTTCAGGAATAATATCAGTATCCCAAAAATTGACTTGTTTTAAAAGCCAGAACGAGGTTGAGTAAGTGGAAATTTGAATAAGATTTTCTTTATCTGCTAAAAACGCTAATCTTAAAATTGATGAAAGAGTTGCTTGAATTCTTACAAAAATAGGTAATTGCCAAAAATTATTGTAAAGTAAAACTGGCGCCCAATAAAAATGAAAAAGTCGATCTTTATCTTTTATGTAAGAAAAAGTGAGATAAGAAAAATAATTTTTAGGAAGAATACTATCAGCATCACAGACTGTAATTAATACATTTTTATAGTCAATATTTTTTTGCTTAAGATAGTTTTCGATAAATTTTGCTGCGTATGTTTGGTTACTTGCTTTTCCTTCAACTTCATTTTTTAAAAGCTTGTGAAAAGTAGGAAAAATTTTTTTAAAATAATTTTTAAATTCATTTATTAATACTTTTGCTTTTTCTTTAGCCTCTTTCTCTCTTTCTTCAAAGGCTAAAACTAAATATATCTTTTGTGGATAATCATTTTTGACAATTGCTTCAATTGTTTGTCTTAACTTATAAAGTGGCTCTTTATAATTGGGTATAATAACAAAATGATAAATTTTTTGTTTTTTAATTATTTTTTCTATTTTTTTAACAAAATTAATTTTTTTAAAGAGTTCAATTTTTTTATAAGAAATAGCTGCTTTATAAACAGTTTTTATTGATTTGTAAAAAAAATAAACATTAAAAGCAATAATAAAATAGCCAACTACTGCTGGATGAAAGGGAGAAAGCCATAAGGGTAAAGTAATCGTTAACCAAGAGATGATAGGTAGAAAAACTTCTGTTAATCTGTTAAAGAAATAGTGTTTTAAAGAAAATTGACTCATAATATTATTAATTATATTATAAAATAAAATTGATGAATAAAGAACAAAAAGAAGCAATTACGTATAATCAAGGTCCTCTTTTAGTTATTGCTGGACCAGGTACAGGTAAAACTTTTGTTATCGTTGAAAAAATTAAACATATAATCAAAAATAATTTGGCTAAACCAGAAGAAATTTTAGCTCTTACCTTTACTGAAAAAGCGGCTTTGGAGATGGAAGAACGAGTTGATAAAGAGATGCCTTATGGTTATTTTCAGATGTGGATTAATACTTTTCATTCTTTTGCTTATCGGATTTTAAAAGATGAAGGGGCGAATTTAGGTTTGCCGTTAGATTTTCATTTAATGAGTAAAGCTGAGTCGATTATTTTTTTAAAAAAAAATATTTTTGCTTTTGAATTAAATTACTTTCGTCCTTTAGGCAATCCGGAAAAGTTTTTAGAGGCTTTGATTTCGCATTTTTCTCGTTTAAAAGAAGAAAATATTAGTGAAGAAGAATATTTTAATTGGGCAAAAAAATTAAAACCAAAAAGTGAAGAAGAAAAAATTGAAAAAGAAAAGTATCTAGAACTGGCCAAGGCTTATTCTCTTTATCAAAAACTTAAGTTAAAAGAAGGGTTGGTTGATTTTTCTGATTTAGTTTTTTATCTTTTTAGACTCTTTAAAAAACGTCCTAATCTTAAAAATCGCTATCAAAGACAATTTCGTTATATCTTAGTTGATGAGTTTCAAGATACCAATATTGTCCAATATGATCTTTTAAAACTTCTTTTTCCCAAAGAAAAAAATCCCTTTCTAACGGTGGTTGGTGATGACTCGCAAGCAATTTACAAATTTCGTGGTGCTTCAGTTTCTAATATTTTAAGTTTTATGAAAGATTATCCAAATGCCAAAAAGGTGACTCTTATTAAAAATTATCGTTCTTGCCAAACAATATTAGATACCGCTTATCGTTTAATTAAACACAATGATCCAGACACTTTAGAAGCAAAATTAAATATTTCAAAAAATTTAATTTCTCAAAAAAAAGATAATAAAGAGGCCTTTGATTTTTATTTAGCCAATAAAGTTGAGGAAGAAGCTGAATTTGTGGCCAAAAAAATTATTACTTTAAAAGAAAAACATAAGTATTTGTTTTCTGATTTTGCCGTTTTAGTGCGAGCCAACAATCATACCGAGCCATTTATTCGCGCTTTTTCCCGGTTTGGAATTCCTTATCAGTTTTTGGGGCCGTCTTTTCTTTTTCATCAACCAGAGGTAAAAGATTTAATCGCTTATCTTTATTTTCTTTCTGATATTGAGGATTCATCTTCATTTTATCGAGTTTTAACAATGGATATTTTTGATATTGATAAGAAAGATTTAGCTTCTCTTCTTTCTTTTTCCAAAAGAATCAGTCAACCGCTTTTTTTGGCTTTTAGGATTTATCTTTCGTTAACTAGCGATGAAATAGATGAAAAAGAGTTTGAAATTTACAAAAAATATTTACCTCTTTTTACTAAAAAAACAAAAGAAACTTTTTTAAAAATTTATAAAATGGTTGATCGTCATTTAAAACTTTTAAAAAAAGAAACCGCCGGTCAAATTCTTTATTGTTTTTTAGAAGATACTGACTATCTTTCAAAATTAGTAGACTACAAAACAGAAAAAGACGAAAGAAAGGCATTAAATATTTCTAAATTTTTTAATAAGCTTAAGACTTTTGAGATGGAACATGATGATGCTTCTGTTTTTGCAGTTTCTGATTGGATTAAAATGAGTTTGGAACTTAATGAATCGCCCCAAGTTGATGATTTTGATAAAGAAAGTTTTGATGCAGTTAATATCTTAACCCTCCATTCAGCAAAAGGTTTAGAGTTTCCAGTAGTTTTTTTGGTTAATCTTACCCAAGGGCGTTTTCCAACTTATGAAAGACAAGAAAAAATTGCTTTGCCCGATGCTTTGATTAAAGAGATTTTGCCTTTTGGTGATTATCATCTTGAGGAAGAAAGGCGACTTTTTTATGTTGGATTAACAAGAGCAGCTGACTATGTTTTTTTAACCGCCTCTTTATATTACGGTGAGGGAAAAAGAGAGCGAAAAATTTCTCAGTTTGTTGTTGAGTCTTTGGGAAAAGAGTTTTTGGAGAAAAAAATTGCGGCAAAAAAAGATGAAAAAAAGCAACTTTCGATTTTTGATTTTGCCCCAAAAAAAGAGATAGTTTTAAAGTCAAAGTTTTATCCTTTAGAATTTTCCTTTTCTGCTTTGGAAGTTTATAAAACTTGCCCCCTTCAATACAAATATCAATATGTTTTAAAAATTCCTACCACTCCAACTGCTGCCGAATCTTTTGGGGTCAGTCTTCATCAAACCCTTCAGCGATTTTATCAAAAGTATCAAAACGATAAAACAATTGATTTTAAAATTATGCTTGAAATTTATCGACAAAGTTTTATCCCGGTTGGTTATAGTTCTTTTTCTCATTTTAAACGAATGAAAAAAGAGGGCGAAAAAATTCTTAAAGATTTTTTTGAACGTTTCCATCCTCCAGAAGGAAAAATTTTAGCCTTGGAAAAAAAATTTAAAATTAAGTTGGAAAAAGAAATTATCATTTTGGGAAAAATTGATCGTCTTGATGAAAAAAAAGACGGCAAGATTGAGATCATTGACTACAAAACGGGAAAAATACCTGATGAAAAAGAATTAAAAAAAAGTTTACAGCTTTCTATATATGCTTTGGCAGCAACAGATAAAGGTACTTTTAATAAAAAATTAAATGAGATAATTCTTACTTTTTATTTTTTAAATGAAGGAAAAAAAATCAGTTTTCAAAAGGAGGAAGAAGATATAGAAAAGGTAAAGAATGTAATTAAAAATTTAGTGGATGAAATAAAACAAGAAAAATTTGAGCCAAACGTTGGTCTTTGGTGTGATTTTTGTCCTTTTAGAATTATTTGTGAGGCGTGGAGGTAATTTTTTTTATCTAAAAATTAGGGTTTTTATAAAACTATTATCAAATCCTTTTTTGATATCTGACTCATTAAGCTTATATTTTTCGACTTTGAAATTAGTCTTATTAAATTGAAAAACTTTTTCTGGATTTTTATCAATTTTTACCACATTTTTTTGCCACCAATCTTTGGAATATCCGGGATTATTACTGGGATCAATAATTAAGTAAGTTACTTTTTTTTTCATGAACACTAGCTTTTTTATTTTTATAAAATTTTCCTATATAGTTCATCGCATACCAAGATGGGTAGCCAAAATTATCATCGCTAAATATGAAATAACCAAAGTTTTTTGGTGCGTCTTCATAAACTGTTTTTGCCATTTTTTTATAAAAAAGCCATGAGTCTTTTTTTTGTTCAAAATAATCCTTAGATTTAAGTATTATTTGAGTTTTTGCATATAAATTAAAAATAATTAAAATAATAATAAATGCTAAAAAAACTTATTGTTGATAATCTTATTAAAAGAGGCAATGATGATTGAAAATAATGGTAAAAAAGGCCAATAATAATGCCACCAAATTATTCCTTTATAAAAAAATACTATTAACCAATACCCACAATAAAGGTATAAAAAAAGAAAATATACAGTTTTCCTGCTTTTGTTTTCTTGATTTTTAATAACTTGATAAAAACCAATAGTTAAGATAATAATCAACAAAAAGTTTAGGAAAGTATTATTATCAGTGATGAAATTTAATTGACTTTTAAATAAGTAATTTAATTTTTCTTTAATAATTGCCCAATTATAATATTCGTGACTATTGCTTTTTATGTTATGAAGAAAAAAATTAATTATTGATCTAGTTTGTAGTAAATTATGTCTTAAATCAAAAATGATATATGTTGCTAAGGGAATGATAATAATTAAAAAAGATAACAAATGATAAAATTTTTTATATCTAATAGAAATAAAAAAGATTAAAATAAAAGTAAGAATTAAAATTGGTCCGCCAAATGCTATTTGAAATTGAATAATTAAACCTAAAATAAAAAGACTAATTAATAATAACTTTATTTTTTTCTTTCTAAGATATTGATTTAAAAAATAAAAAAAAAGAGGTGATAAAATTAAAGCTCCCACTGGATTTGATGGGCCGGCTGGGAATGAGACTGTGCTTAAGGTAAATATAATTGTGGCAATTAATCCAGTTTTTTTATCAAATAAAAGTCTACCAACTTTATAAACAATAATTAAATTGATAATATAAAGAATAACCCAAAACCAACCGACTATTACTGGATTGCCTTTTCCTAAAATAAAAGCAGGAAGATTAATATATAACCATAATGGTCCATGAAAAAGTCCAGAAATTGCGCCAGAGCGAGGACCAATTAAAGTAATTGTTTATTATAGAAAATATCTTCTATCAAAAGAAAATCGCGTGCAATGTCGCTATAAAATAAGATATTTCCGTTAATAACGAACCAAGAAGCTAAAATTATATATACCACAATTAGAAGGACAAAAGAAAAAAAGATAAATTTTTTATTCATATGTAAAATTATAAAGAAAATTATTAAAATTAATTTAGTTATAATAAGACCTAAATTTTATGAAACAAGGAAAAGTCCTTTTGATTGGTCGGCCAAATGTGGGAAAATCTACTTTTTTGAATAATTTAATTGGACAAAAGGTAGCAATTACTTCTCCCAAACCTCAAACTACAAGATTTCCTATCAAAGCCTTATATCAAAATGAAAGAGGGCAGATTATCTTTATTGATACACCAGGAATAATGAGAAAAACCGAGGATTTACTTTCAGAAAATATCAACAAAAAAACCCTTCAAACTTTAAATGAAGAATTAGACTTAGTTTTATATATGGTTGATCCAACAAGAAAACGTGATTTTGAGGAGGCAAGAGTTTTGGGATTAGTTCGCCAAATTAAAAAACCTAAAATTTTAGTTCTAAACAAAATTGATCTTTTAAGTGAGTATAAAAAAAACGATTACTCATCTCAATATAAATTTTTAGAAGAAGAATTTACTGATGTTTTTTTTATTTCTGCTTTAAAAAAACTTCATTTTAAGCCCCTAATAAAAAGAATTTTTGAGCTTTTGCCAGAAAAAAAAGAAGAGAAATTTGAAAATATAAATCCTTATCCGGTATTAAATATTGATGCCAAAACTTTTGTTTCTGAGTTAATCCGGGAAAAGGTCTTTTTAATGATGGGTGAAGAAATTCCTTATACCACAACCACCGTAGTTGATGAGATTGCGGAGCGAAACAATGGAGTAATTTATATAAAAGCCAAGATTTTAACCAATAATGATCGTTATAAAAAAATGTTAATTGGCAAAGAAGGGCGAAAGATTAAAGAAATTGGCTCATATGCTCGAAAAGAAATCGCCCTGGCAACAGGTAAAAAAGTTTATCTTGATTTACAAGTTGAAACCGATCCTCATTGGATGGAGATTTATTTTTAAATAATATGTCTGATTCTAATCCTTCAGCAGAAAAAATTTTTTTATCTAATCGATTATATAATGAAATTTCTGAGGGTGATAAACATACTACGCCTTTGGCTGAAATTCAAGATTATATTGTTTATAATCCTCAAACACGCAGTGATCGCTTTGGTAATCGATATTATTTTTCTCCCGATAAATATTTTTTTGATCGAGAAAAAGAAAAGAAAGCGATGCTTATGGTTACACAAGATGGCCAAGAAGTTTTACGAAGGTTTCCCCGTTTTTTAAGAATTATAAATGATTTATTAATAGAAGTGAATAAGCCATATGGTTTAGGCAAATTACCGAATTCATCGGTTATCAAGATAGATAATGGATATTATAAAATAACAAGAATAAAAGAAGCAGAAGGTTCACAAAGCAGTGGTTTTGTGATAGAGATTTATGAGAATGATAAGGAAGTAAAACAAAAATTTTTTGTAAAAGTAAGAAGAAGAATAAAAGAATCAACGACAGGAGAAGATATTTCTCAACCTTATTTTTATGAAGCGTTACAAATTCAATCAGCTTATAAGGAGCTTGGAGAAAGCGCTCGACAAAAAAGAATACGATTTCCCAAAATTTTTTTCGCTACAAGCGAAGTATTAGTTGAGGAATATGTCCCAAATGATGATCCTAATTGGTTTAAGGATAGAGAAAGATTTGTTGATTTACTTGAATTTTTAAAAGAATTAATTAATTTTTTAAGAGGAAAACAGAATGTTAGTTTATTTAATAATTTACTGCCAGATTTGTTTTTTCCTCCATCAAATTTAAGATTGAACAATATTTTTTGTGATAATAATAGAAATTTAATAATTGTTGACCCATTTTTTCAAACTGAGAAAGAAGGTTCTTTGAATGAAGAATTAAAAGATGGGAGTTTAAGTGATCAGATTGGAAGAATAATTGCCCGCTTAAAGTAGTTATTTCAACCTTAATTATCTAGTTTATACCTAACAGGTGTTTTAAGTTTACAATGGAAAAAATATTTAAATCGTTTTGAAAAATTGGAATAAAATAAGTTATTAATTAAATTTAAAAACTATGAAAAAAGGAATTGTGCCGATTTTTATTTTAATTGCAGTTTTGGTTATTGGAGGTGTTGGATTATTATCAACTAAAGTCTTAAAAAAAACCAGGTGGTAGCGACCAATCACAAAGACAAACTCGAATCACTTCTCAAGCTTCGCCCACCTTTCAACCACAAGAAACAAAAATAACCAGTTATGAACAATTCTTTGGCCAAGTTCCTGTCTGTCAACTTTTTCCAAAAGAAAAAATTTAAGAACTAACTGGTAAACAATTTTTAGAAATAAAACCGGGCATAAACAAAACTCAAAAATATACCGAATATTATTGTCAATATCGTCAAGAAAAGCTCCCTTATTCAGTCGAACACGGCACACGCCCCCTCAAGCACCAAAAAATATAAGAATTGCTTTCGTTTCCGGTGATATCGAAGGTTTAAGGGATGTTTATAAATTAAGCAAAGAAAAAATTGAAGAAGACAAAAATATTCCCTTTTCTCATCATTTAGTTTATAACGAAAAAGGCAAGTTTTTGCGCCTTGAGGTTTTTTTAAGTCCCAATGTGGAGTTAATCATCAATACCTGGTGGAGTACCTTATCAGAAGATGAAGCAAAAAAATTTGTTAAAGACTTTGCTTTGTATCTTAAAGATTTTATGCAAAAAAAAGAGCAAATTAGCAATCAAAGTATTTCCCCAACCAATAAAGTAGAAAAGAAAGAAAACGGCAGTGTCCCTTTACCCCAAGACGAAGATATTATCCGCAATTTTTTTAATCTTGTGGAGGAAGGAAGGGCTGGTAAAGCGGCTTTGATGATGAAAACCAAAGATGATACCGAGCTTCAAACTTGGGCCGTTCATTTTGCTGCCATCAACTCTTTTAAACTTTTAAAAATTGAAAAGACAAGCGAAGAAAGCTGGACCGATAATAAACATATCTATAAAGTAGTCTTGGATTTTTGGATGGACCCAAAATCAGCTGATGCCCCAATCCCCTACTACGGTTGGCAAAATGGGGAAAATATACGCTGGATAACATTGAAGAAAGTAGGCAATGTTTGGAAAATTACTGAGATCGCCACAGGACCGTAATCGTAAGAATAAAAATTCTAAATAAAATAATAAATTTAGATGAAGTATAAAAAATTATTAAAAATTATTAATTTAAAAACATGTGAGGAAGCCACGTGCTTTGCGCGCGGTCCTTCACAAATCTTTACTTATTTTTACATTTCTTAGAGTGCAAAATGTTTCGTAACTTTTTCATAACATAAAAAAATCCCTCCCAGAAGGGAGGGGTTTAAAAAAATTTTTTAAAATAAAATTTTATTTGGAAGCCACTTTGACAGGGATTTTTTTGGGTTTGGCTTCCTCGGCAATTCTAGCCGAAACCACAACCACCCCATTTTCTACTTTTGCCTCAATTGATTTTTCATCAACTGGGCGAGGAATGGTAGTGGTGTAATCGAAAGAGGTGACTCTATCCATTCGATAAACCACTTTTCTTTTTTTCTTTTCTTCTTCTTTTTCTTCATATTTACCTCTTATTCGCAAAACTCCATCCTCATAGGTAACTTCCACTTTATCCGCTGGAATGCCAGGAACGGCAGCTTTTACGACCACTTTATCATCTTCTTCATAAACATCCAATCCCTCAGTCATGGTAATTTCCGGCCATTCCTCTTCTTCTTCCCATAGAGTTGGTCTAAAAAACCAGCGGGCTAAAGGTGAAGAAAGCCTCAAATCAACCATATTTTTTCACCCCCTTTCGCTTTTTTTAAGCAAACTTATAACTATATTAGCAGTCTACCATAAACTCTGCTAATTTGTCAATAGGAATTTTGAGATATTTTTACCTAAGTTAAATACAACTTTTTGAAAATTTTTATAATTTCTGAAAAAAAGGATTTGTAAAAAAAGGATGATATTTTTTAATATAAGAAATCTAATAAAATGTTTTTTTCTTTTTTATCGACTAAATCAATTATGAGTATTAGAGATTTAAAAAATGCTAAAAGTCGACGAGAATATTTGGAAAAAAAACTTGCTATAAAACTTGAAAATATTAAAAAAGCAGCGATTCACAACGAAAAAGAAATAACCGTTGAAAATTTGATTGGAGAAACAACCCTACCTTTGGGGGTGGTGGGACCAATAAAGATTCGAAATTCGAAATTTAAAATTCGAAATTATTATATTCCTTTGGCAACCACTGAAGGAGCGCTTGTTGCTTCGGTTAATCGTGGTTGTAAAGCGATTAATCAATTGGGTGGAGCAAAAGTTTTTTTAGAAAAAATTGGAGTCACCCGAGGACCAGTTTATGAAACAAAGAATTTAGAGACTGGTTTTTGGTTTTTGCAGTGGCTTAAAAAAAATGAAAATTTAATAAAAAAAACTGCTGAAAAAACCTCTTCTTATCTTAAATATTTAAAATTTGAAGGCAAGGTAATTGGTCCTTATACTTTTGTTCGTTTTTATTTTGATTCCAAAGAGGCGATGGGAATGAATATGGTCACTTTTGCTACCGATGAGATTAATAAAATTATTAAAGAAAAAACTAATATCTCATGTTTAGCGCTTTCTGGAAACTATTGTGTTGATAAAAAATCATCGTGGTTAAATTTTTTTACAGGACGGGGAGTTTCTTTATGGGCGGAAAGCATTATTAAAAAAAAGGTAGTTGAAGATGTGTTAAAAACTACACCTCAAAAAATATTTGAAGTTTGGTTGGCAAAAAATATTACCGGATCAATAATTTCTGGAAGTTTGGGATTTAATGCCCATTTTGCCAATATTGTTGCTGCCTTTTTTGCCGCCACCGGTCAAGATTTAGCTCATGTGGTTGAAGGAAGTATGGGGATAACAACGACTAAATTAGAAAATAGTGGTGATTTATATTTTTCTATTTATCTTCCATCAGTAATGATTGGTACCGTTGGTGGTGGGACAAGATTAGCTATTAAAAAAGAAGCGATAAATATTACTCAAGCTAAAACAAAAGAAGAACTAGCAGAAGTTTTGGCAGGGGCGGTTTTGGCTGGTGAACTTTCCCTTTTGGCGTCTTTAGCTGAAGGAAGTTTGGCCAAAGCTCATAAAAACTTGGGAAGAAGAAAATAAAATTTTAAATTTTAAATTTTTATGATAGGTATTGTTTCTTATGGCTTTTATCTGCCAATTTGGCGGATCACAACAAAAGAGATTGCCTCAGTTTGGGGTAAAAATTATTTGGAGATTGAAAATTCGCTTTTTATAAAGGAAAAAACAGTAGCTTCAGTTGATGAAGACTCATTAACGATGGCATTTGAATCTTCAAGTTTAGCTTTAAAAAACTTTCCTGATAAAAAAGAGAAGATTAAATTTGTTTTTTTTGGTTCAGAAACTCCTCCTTATGCAGTCAATCCTACCTCAACCATTTTAGCAGAATTTTTAGGTTTAAAAAACGATTATTTAGCCAACGATCATCAGTTTGCCTGCAAAGCAGCAACCGGAGCTTTGATTTCTGGTTTAGGATTAATAAAAGGAGGCCTTTTTGATTATGGATTGGTGGTTGCCTCAGACAAAGCCACCGGTAAACCTCATGATCCTTTAGAATATACCGCTGCCTCTGGATCAGTGGCATTGATTATTGGCAAAAATAATGTTGCCTTAGAGATTATTAATCAACAATCTTTTTCCTCTGATACTCCTGATTTTTGGAGGCGTGAGGGAATCCGCTATCCATCACATGGGGGGCGTTTTACCGGAAAGCCATCTTATTTTTATCATATTCATCAGGCAGCAAAGCTACTTTTTGAAAAAACCAAATTAAAACCAAAAGATTTTAACTATGCTGTTTTTCATATGCCAAACGGTAAGTTTCCTCAAGAGGTAGCTTTTGGTTTGGGATTTGAGAAAAAACAAATTGAAAAAAGTTTAGTAGTTTCTTATCTTGGTAATTCTTATACTGCTTCGGCTTTGATGGGTTTGGTTTCGGTTTTGGAAGAAGCAAAAGAAGATGATTTAATATTTTTTTGCTCTTATGGTTCAGGCGCTGGTTCTGATGCGTTTGTTTTTAGAGTAACAAAAAATTTAGAAAAAGTAAGAATACCTTTTAGACAATTGATAGAAAATAAAAAATATATTGATTATTCAACTTATTTAAAGTTTATGGGGATGATATAAAAAAATTCAAAATGCAAAATGTAAATCTCAAAATGACAGTTCAAAATTAAAAATTTTTAACGTTAATTAATTTTACATTTTTAATTTTGTGAAAATTATTGCATTCTATCAAACAAAATTTGGTGAGCTTTGGGAAAAGTCGTTGACCTCTCTTATGAAAGAGGCAATCTTTGGTGTTTTAAAAGAGGCTAATCTTGAGATTGATCAAGTAGATGCCATTTTTTTTTCCAATATGATGGCTGGAGTTTTGGAAAACAATCTTCATACCTCCTCAAAGATTTCAGAAATTATTAAAAAGAATATTCCCATTTTTCGGATTGAAGCAGCTTGTGCCTCTGGTGGAGTAGCTTTTCATTTGGCAACAAAATACTTAAGTGATAACTGCCAAAAAACATTGATGGTTTTAGGAGCAGAAAAAATGACTGATTATTCACCGGAAGAGGTAACTTCAGCTTTGGCAGCAGCTTCCTCTGGAGAAGAACAAGAGGCGGGGCTTACTTTTCCTGGACTTTATGCTTTAATGGCTAATTTTTATTTGCAAAAATATCACTATACTGAAGAAAATTTAGCCTATGTTTCTTATAAAAATCATTTTCATGGAAGTCTTAATGAAAAAGCTCATTTTCAAAATAAATTAACGATTGAAAAAATTTTAACAAGCCCATATGTTGCTTATCCTTTAAAGGTGTTGGACTCCTCGCCAATTTCTGATGGCGCTTCAGCTTTGATTTTGACTAACAATGAACAGTTAATTAAAAAATCAAAATTTTCAGTTGCAGTTTTGGCTTCAGAGATGGCAACTGATTCAATAAATCTTTTTAAAAGAAAAAATCTTGATGAAATTTTAGCTACAAAAATTGCTTCCGAACTCGCTTTTAAAAAAGCAAAAATTGAAAGAAAACAAATAAATGTTGTTGAAGTTCATGATTGTTTTTCTATCGCTGAAATTTTAGCTATGGAAGATTTAGGATTTTGGAAGAAAGGAGAGGGCGGAAAAAGAATTAAAGAACTTTCCACGATGCTTGGCAATTCCAATTTAACTGTTAATCCCTCAGGGGGATTAAAAGCCGGCGGTCATCCAGTTGGAGCCACCGGCATAAAACAAATTGGAGAAATTTTTTTACAATTAACTAATCAAGCAAAGATTCGTCAAGTTAAAGGAGCAAGGTTTGGATTAGCACATAATGTGGGGGGGTCGGGAGGGACGGCGGTGGTAACTATATTGGCAGCTTAAAAAATTTAAACGTTTAACATTAAACATTAAGTGTTATTAGTTATTGGTTATTTGTTATTTGACAAAAAGAAATTTGCAAATATTTTGGAAATATCATGTAAAGAATATAAATAATCATTTAAAGATAGTTTAAAAAGTTATTTGATTTTTTTAATTGTAATTTTTAATTTTAACTTTTAACTTTTAATTTATATGATTTCACCAGTTAAAATCTGGCGAAGACAGAAAGAAAAACGATTGATTTTAGGTAAGGTAGGCAAAATTATTTCTTGGACAAAGATTTATGTAGCACCGAAGGATTTTAAGAATGTAGCTCCTTATTCTGTAGTTTTGGTAGAATTAGAAGACAAAAAAAGGTTTGTTGGTCAACTAGTTGATTATGATGAGCAAAACTTAAAATTTAGTCAAAAAGTAAAAGCCGTTCTTAGAAAAACAAGAAAAGTGGGCGAAGAAGAGGTGATTCCTTATGGAATTAAATTTAAACCAATATAAAAGATGAAAAGTATTATTACTTTTTCAGCACCAGGAAAAGTTATTTTATCAGGAGAACATAGTGTTGTTTATGGTCGACCAGCTTTGGTTGCCGCTTTAGATAAAAGACTTAATTTTTCTTTAAGTGAAAACCAATTTTCTAATCAAAAAGAAGATAAAAACGCAAAAAAAATTGTTGAGTTGATTGAAAAAAACGTTATTGATTATGTTAAAGAAAATAAAATTCCCCATAACCAAAAAAAATACTTTTTCAGAATTGATTCAGATATTCCTATTGGCTATGGTTTGGGTTCATCGGCGGCTTTATCGGTTGCGGCAACGGCTTGTTTTTTAAAATTTTTTACCGGAAAAGATTTTTCAAAAGAAGAAATCAATCACCTTGCATATCAAATTGAAACCTATTTTCATCAAAATCCTTCAGGAGTTGATAATACTGCTTCTTGTTTTGGAGGATTGATTTATTACCGCAAAGAATTTGAATTTTTAAAAAATATTACTTTTTTAAATTTTAAAATTCCCAAAAATTTTCCTCTTTTTTTAATTGATTCTAAAAAACCAAAAGAAAAGACAAAAGAAATGGTTCAAATGGTTTATAAAAAATATCAAAAAAATAATTCTTTACTTGAAAGTATTTTTTCTGATATGGAAAAGGTAACTAAAAAAATGGTTTTAGCAATTAAAGAAAAAGATAGACTTCTTTTTCAACAATCTATTTTAGATAATGAGATTTTTTTGGAAATTTTGGGGGTTGTTTCTTTAAAAACAAAAAAACTTTTACAACGGCTTTCTTCTTTTGGGGTTGGAAAAATAACGGGAGCAGGTGGAAAAAAGGAGGGTTCTGGATTTATTTTATTTTTTGCCGAAAGGGAAAAACAGTTGATTGATTTTTTAAAAAAAGAAAAGATTAATTTTTTTAAATTAAGTTTAGATAATAAAGGAGTTTATGAACAAAGTAAAAATTAAAAGTCCAGCAAATATTGCCTTTATTAAATATTGGGGACAAAAAGATAAAAAACTTTTTCTTCCTTATAATGATAGTTTTTCAATGAATCTTTCTTCTTGTTATACGATTTTAGAAATAGAGAAAATAAAAGACCCAAAAATAAAAAAACTTTATGTTAAAGATTATGATAAAGATGATTTTGAGATTAAGACTGATAAGTCTTTTGAAAAAGTGATCAGTTTTTATAATAAAGCTAAAAAATTTTTAAAAGTAGAAAAAGATTATGGTTTTATTATTTATTCTTATAATTCCTTTCCAAAAAAAGCTGGTATTGCTTCGTCAGCTTCTTTTTTTTCAGCCTTGGCTTTAGCTTTTTCATGGTTTTTTGAAAAAAAGTTAGATCAAAAAAATCTTTCAATTCTTGCTCGTCTTTCTGGTTCAGGCTCTTCTTGTCGATCTATTCCTGATGGATTTTCTTGGTGGTATAAAGGAAAAAAAAGTAATGAGAGTTATGCCGTCTCTATTGCTCCACCATCATATTGGGATTTAGTTGATTTAGTTTTGATTTTAAATAAAGAAGAAAAAAAAGTTTCTTCTTTTGAAGGGCATCTTATGGCAGAAACCAGCGGTTTATTTAAATATCGTCTTTTAAGTTTAGAAAAAAGATTAAAAGAAATTAAAAAAGCTTTTTTCAAAAAAGACTTTACTTATTTTGGTTATCTTTTGGAAGAAGAAGCAATCTCGATGCATTCGGTGATGATGACTCAAAAACCACCCCTTTTTTATTGGAGTGGGAAGACGATTGAGGTAATAAAAAAAATTATTGAAGAAAGAAAAAAGGGACTTGAGGGATATTTTACCATTGATGCTGGAGAAAACATCCATTTAATCTGTCAAAAAAAAGATGAAGAGAAATTTTTAAATTTTTTGAAAAACCAAAAAGAAGCTTTACAAATCATTAAAAATTATCCAGAAATTGGCACTAAATTTATATGAGAAAAAAAATCATTCTTATAAAATTAGGGGGAAGTTTGATTACCGATAAAAATAGGCCTTTTACGGTAAAAACTTCGGTAATTGATGAGTTATCACGCCAGATAAAAGAAGCCTTAGAAGAAGATAAAAATCTTCAAGTGATAATTGGTAATGGTGGTGGTTCTTTTCCCCATTATCCGGCATTAAAATACAAAATGAATGAAGGAATAAAAGAAGAAAAACAAAAGTTTGGATTTTGTTTAGTACAAGATGCTGCTTCTCGATTAAATCGAATTGTTGTTGATTTCCTTTTAAAACATAATTTAAAGGCTGTTTCTTTAAATCCTTCATCGATGATTATTACCAAAAAGGGAAAAATTAAAAAATTTTTTCCTTATCCACTTTTTTCAATGCTTAATTTGGGTTTGATTCCGGTAACTTATGGAGATATTGTTTTAGATGAGGAAAAAGGAAGTCATATTCTATCAACAGAGATTATTTTGAATTTCTTGGCTTTATTTTTAAAAAAGAAAGGTTTTAAAATTGAAAAAATTATTCACAACGGCTCAACCCAAGGAGTGTTAGATGAAAAGGGAAAAACAATAAAAAAAATTACTTTGAAAAATTTTTATAAAGTTAAAAAAATTTTTTATAAAACTTTAGGATTTGATGTTACAGGTGGGATGTTACATAAGGTTAAAGAAAGTCTCTATTTAACTAGGCATGGAATAAAGAGTTTTGTTATAAATGGTACCGTTGAAAAAAATCTTTTAAAGAATACTCTTTTGGGAAAAAGAATTCAGGGTACTTTAATAACTTAGAGTGTAGGCAAAGTAAATTCTAATCCATTCGGAGTAATTTTTATTATACCTAAAATATTTCCCGTAACTACTGCCCAGATTGCTAACATGGCAAAAATTAAAATCATACCAATAAATGCATTGGTGATTTTTTCTTGAGCTTTAGCAATTTTTTCTTTTTCTCCACCAGAGTTAATCCAATCATAAGCCCCCCAAAGTAGATAAATCATTAAACTAATTCCAGCAATGATAATAAAAATTCTAACTCCTACTTCAAAAAGTTTACCAAGAGCTATTGCTGGATCACTTCCTAATATACCAATACTTTCAGGAGGTGTAATTTTACCGAAAGGATTATTTGCATTTTGAGTTAAGAAATTTTTCATAGTTTTTTAATAGTTTTTAAAATGGTAAAATTGACTCAATTTTTAGTATTCTTGCAATTATTCTTACAAAAAGAAAACTACTAATAATTATAATTAATCCTAAAACAGCAAAACTGATATTTTTTTGGGCTTTTGCCACCTGTTCTTTGTTTTCCCCGGCAGTTAAAATTCTGAAGGCTGATTTGAAGAGCATGATTAAAAAAAATAATGATGTAAAGGTCATTAAAAGTGGTAAAATTATATTCATAAGATGTTGGATAGAGGTAATCTTTGCTGGAGTAAAATTATCTGGGTTTATTTCTATTGCATGAACCATGAAAAAATTTTAGATTAAATAATTTTTAAAGTCAAGAAGAGATAAAAATTATTTATGGAAAACATACCAAAACATATTGCTATAATTCCTGATGGAAATAGGCGTTGGGCTAAAGAGAAAGGTCTTATTACTTTGGAAGGTCATAAGAAAGGTCTGCAACAAGCAATAGAAATTAGTAGAAAATCAAGAAGTTTGGGAATTAAAGTTTTAACTTTTTGGGCTTTTTCTAACGAAAATTGGAAGCGTAAAAAAGAAGAAATATCATATCTTATGGATCTTTATCTTAAAATGATTGATATTAATCTTGATGAAGCTTTAAAAGAGGAGATAAAAATTATTCATCTTGGAAGAAAAGATAGAATTGGAGAAAATCTTCGAAAAAAAATAAAGGAAGCAGAAGAAAAAACAAAAAACT
>Ga0197142_1001134_pt1 | contig 24623 bp, 16 predicted proteins | sample GBS60_MetaG_FD_148614 | JGI IMG/M metagenome (GOLD analysis project Ga0197142, IMG submission 148614) | Sediment microbial communities from Great Boiling Springs, Gerlach, Nevada, United States - GBS 60_MetaG | ecosystem: Environmental > Aquatic > Thermal springs > Hot (42-90C) > Sediment... | reverse complement strand
CATCAAGCCGGTGTGGGCCGGCGCCGCCGCCGGCCAGGTGGGCGTCACCGCCCTGCGCCTGCGCCTGCCCGCCGACCTGGCCCCGGGCGCCCTCCAGCTCACCGCCCGCTCCGCCGGCAAACCCTCCAACCCGGTCACGCTGCCGGTCCAGTAACGGCCGCCATCACCGGGAAAGGCCGTCGCTTTTGCTTTGCCGTTGGCGCCTCTCGTGTTAAGATTTGGCGCAGGGGGAAGCCCATGAGAGCGCTGGTTGCTTTGATCCTGTCGAGTGTTTGCCTGTTGGCGCAAGGAACGACGTCCCGCGTGCTCGGCGTCGTTCAGGATCCGACGGGCGCCGCCGTGCCTGGGGCCACCGTGCAATTGAGGAACGAGGCCACGGGCGCCGTGTTCACCACGCAGACGTCCGAGATCGGCGCCTACGTGTTCGAAGCCGTGCAGTCGGGCAGATACACGATCACGGTGGAGGCCTCGGGCTTCAAGCGCTTCGTGAGTCGCGGCAACGAGGTAGCGATCGGCCAGCCGACCACGGTGAACGTGATGTTGGAAGTCGGCGCTCTTGCCGAACAGATCGAGGTCAGCGCCAGTTATGAGCTGGTGCAAACCTCGACATCCGGCAACATCGGCAACCTGTTCACGGACCGCATGATTCGCGATCTGCCTCTGGTCGGTACGCGGGGGCGCAATCCGCTGGCGCTGGTGCTGCTGCAACCCGGCGTGGTGTCCGGCGCCAATACGGGAGGCGGCGTGCACGTGCATGGAGCGCGGGACCGGGCCTGGAACTTCACGCTCGACGGCATTGACGTCAACGAGACCAGCGCAGGCGGGTCGAACTTCTCGCCGCTGCGCACCAATCCGGACTCGCTGGCCGAGTTTCGCGTGATCACTTCGAGTTTCACCGCGGACTACGGGCGCAACAGCGGCGGGCAGGTGACGATGATCACGCGCTCGGGGACCAACGAGTTTCACGGCTCGGGCTTCTGGTTTTACCGGACGCCGCGGCTGAACGCCAACGAGTGGGAGAACAACCTGAACAACGTGGGCAAGCGGCAGTTCGTGCAGCACATCTGGGGCGGCAGCGTGGGCGGCCCGATCGTGCGCAACAAAACATTTTTCTTTGGAAATGTTCAATTGCTGCGCGCCTTGCAGACCGGCATCGTCAACCGCACGGTGTACACGGCGGAGGCGCGGCGGGGCATCCTGCGTTACGTGCGCGGGCGCCGCAACCGCCCGGCCGGCGTGCCGGACGCCTCGGTGGACGCGGCGGGCAACGTTTTGCCGGGAATCAACATCGGGACGTACAACGTGGCCGCCAGCGATCCTGAACGGCTGGGGCTGGACCGGACCATCCAGGGACTGCTGGCCCAGACGCCTCTGCCCAACAATTTCTCGGGCGGCGACGGGCTGAACACCGCGCTGTTCACCTTCACCGCAGCCGAAAAAGAAAAGCAGCACGACGCCGTGATCAAGGTGGACCACATTTTCAACGAGCGTAACACCGTGTTTGCGCGTTACGCGTTCGGCCAGCAGAACACCTTCTGCGACTCGGTCAACGCCGGCCAGCCCGTATTCCCGGGCACGCGCTGCCTGGTGGATACCTACCGGACTCCCAGCAACCTGGCGACGAACTGGCGCTGGAACCCGACGCCGAGCATCACCAACGAGCTGGTCTTCGGCTTCAACCGCTTCACTTTCGATTTTCAGTTGCCGAACGCCGATCTGAACAAGGTCAGCATCGTCGGGCCGGTCGCGCTCGACGCCGACTATAGCTTCGGCAACAAGCGCCGCATCCACACCTGGCAGTTCGTGGACAATTTCGCGTGGTTCCGCGGCGCGCACGCGTTCAAATTCGGAACGAACCTTCGGTTCCAGCAACACGTAGACGTGCGCGGCTCGATCGCCGGTCAGAACGCCACGCAGGCGGTCAATTTCTCGACCGCGGTCAACACGGTGGATCCGGCCACCTTCGGATTGCCGCCGGATCTCAACGTGACCTTCGACCGCCCCGCTTTCCAGAGCCACATCAATTTCCTGCTGGGGCGCGTAGGCAACATCACGCGCGGCTTCCCCTCGCGCGGCGACCAGTTTGTCGAGGGTTTGTACAACTTCGATGCCCGGTATCCGGAGTACGACTTCTACGCGCAGGACACCTGGAAGCTGCGGCGTAACCTGACGCTGGACCTCGGGCTGCGCTGGGAGATGAAGCTGGCGCCGCGCAATCCCGAGGATCGCATCACGCGGCCGGATCAGCTCGTGCAGGCAGGGGCGCCGCCCACGCAAACGCTGAGGTGGGTCAAGGGCAAGCTGTTCGAGGACTCGCTGCGCAACCTTGCGCCGTCGGTCGGCATCGCCTGGGATCCAACGGGCAGCGGGAAGAGCGCGGTGCGCGTCAACTACCGCATGGCGTATGACCGCCTCAACACCTTCGTGCTCTCCTCGGCGATCTTCCAGAGCTTGCCCGGCCAGACGCAGGGCGTCAACGATACCAGCTTCGGCATTGCGGGCGGTCGCCTGGCCAATCTGCCGCGGCTGAAGCCTCCCACCGTAAAACCCAGCGAGCTGGCCCAGCCCGTCCCGTTCTCCAACAACATCATCACGGTGATGGATCCGCAGTTCAAGATGCCCACGACGCATATGTGGAGCCTCTCGATCCAGCGCCAGATCGCGGAGCGCACGGTGCTGGATGTGACCTACATCGGGCGGCGCGCCTACCGGCTGTTCGGCGCCTACGACGCCAACCAGGTCGAGATTTTCCGGAACGGATTTCTGGAGGCCTTCAACATCGTGAAAGCCGGCGGCGAGTCGGAGCTGATGAACCGGCTCTTGCGGGCGGATTCGCGGCTCCGTGCAGGAGAGACCGGTTCGCAGATGGTGCGCCGGCTGGAGGCTTCCGCGCTCCAGTTGAACTCGGTAGCGGGCCTGGCGGCTTCCATCGCTAGGCGATTACAAGGAACGCCGCCGCGTTCGGTGACCGACCTGTCGGGGATGGGGCCGTTTTTCTTCATCGCCTTCCCGCAGTTCGGCGGCGGCATGCGCGTGATTGATTCCAACGATTTCTCCACCTATCACGCGCTCGAGATCCAGGTGGAGAGACGGTTTTCCGGCGGCCTGCACTATCAGGCGGCCTACACCTGGTCCAAGTCGCTGGACACTCGCTCCTACGATCCGGCTTTCACCGTGGTTTCCACCGGCGCGGTACAGTCGGCCTCCTCGACGCCCTTCGATATTCGCAATCGCCGGTTGAACTACGCGCGCTCGGACTTCAATCGCGCGCACGTGCTGCAATCCAACTGGAGCTGGGAGCTGCCGGTGGGCAAGCGGCGGAAGTGGGGAACGAACCTGCCGGCGGCGGCCGACGCCGTGATCGGCGGATGGCAGGTGACGGGATACCTGCGCCTGATGACCGGCCGTCCCTTCACGGTTTACTCGGGATCCTACACGTTCGGCAACGTGCAGCAGTCGCCCGCGAACTGCTCGGGCTGCGATCACACCATGGGCAAGCTGTACGACGACGCGGCCTCGGGCCTGAAGTGGTACCTGAACGAAAGCGAACGTGCGAAGTTCTCGATCCCGGCGCCGGGTGAGTTCGGCAACACGGGAAGGAACTTCCTCGACGGACCGGGCTTCTTCAACATGGACCTGGCGGTGCTCAAGCGCTTCGGTCTGGGGCGCGAGGGCTTGGAACTCGAGCTGCGCGGGGATTTCACCAACGTGACCAACTCGCCGTCGTTCGGCTTCCCGACGGCGACGATCACTTCGACCATTTTCGGGCGCGTGCGCGACAGCGTGGTCAGCGGCTCGCGCAAGATCCAGTTGGGCGCGAAGATTCACTTCTAAAGGATCCGCGCGACAATCCGGGGCTCGCGGCGCCCCCGGCTCTCAGCGCATCATATCGCGCAGGCTGATGCCGAGCAGCGCCAGGGTCAGCCCGATGAGGATGACCACCGCCAGCCAGGCGATTGTATTCTGAAACCGCGTGTTGACCCAGCGTCCCATCAAGTCCTTCTTGTTCACCAACAGGACCATGAAGATCAGCACCAGCGGCAACAGCACGCCGTTGAGAACCTGCGAAAGCAGGATCATGCGCACCAGCGGGAAACCGGGAATCAGAATGACGCCGGCGCCCAGCACGATCAGCAGTGTGTACAGCCAGTAAAAGATGGGCGCCTCGCGGAAACTTTTGTTGACGCCGGCCTCGAAGCCCAACCCCTCGCATACCGAGTAGGCCGTGGAGAGCGGCAGGATGGAAGCGGCGAACATGGAGGCGTTGAAGAGGCCGGCGGCAAACAGCGCGAAAGCGTACTGTCCGAAGGGCCTCAACGCCTGTGCGGCCTGGGCGGCGTCCTCGATGTCGCGCGGCCCGTGGGCCCAGATGGCGCCGGCGCAGGCCACGATGATGAAAAAGGCGATGACCACCATGGTCACGCAGCCCACGATCACTTCGATGCGCGACTCCGCGTATTCGCGTTCGGTGATGCCTTTCTCGACCACCGAGGCCTGCAAGTAAAACTGCATCCAGGGAGCGATCGAGGTGCCCACCATGCCGATGAGCAGGGTGATGTAGTCGGGATCGAGCATGAGAACGGGCTGGACGCTGCCGGCGAGGGCCTGCTCCCAGTCCGGTCGGATCAAAAAAGCGGAAATGACGTAAGAGACGTAAAAGACGCAGGCGCCCAGGAAGATTTTTTCGACGCTATGGTAAGTGCCCTTGACGACCAGGATCCACACGAGCGTGGCCGCGATGGGCACCGAGACCCAGCGCGGAACGGAGAACAGCTCGAGCGAACCGGCCACGCCCGCGAAGTTGGCCATCACGTTGGTGAAGTTGGTCAGCACCAGCAGGGTCATCACCAGGAAGGTTACGCGCAGGCCGTACTCTTCGCGGATCAAATCCGAGAGTCCCTTGCCGGTGACCGCGCCCATGCGGGCGTTCATTTCCTGGGTGATGACCAGCAGCAGGGCGATCGGCGCGAGCGTCCACAGCGACAGGTAGCCGTACTTGGCGCCGGCCTGCGAGTAGGTGAAGATGCCGCCGGCGTCGTTGTCCACCATGGCGGTGATGAAGCCGGGGCCGATGACGGTAAAGAAGATCGCGATCTGGCGCCGGATCCGCTTCAGCATGATTTTCGCCACCCATACGCGCTCCGCGTTAACCCTGTCGCAACACGCTGATGATGTCGTCGGCGGTGATGACGCCGCACAAACGGCCTTCCTCGTCCACCACCGGAAGGTTGAGCAAGTTGTACTTGTCGAAGATCTCGAAGACGCGGTCCCGATGCTCGGTCGCTTTGACGGAAATCAACGGGCCGGAGACCAGTTCGCGCAGCGGCGTACTGGGGGGCGCGATGAAGAGACGGCCTAACGGAATCGCACCCTTCAGGGCGCCGCCGGCGTCCACCAGAAAGATCGCGCTGAGCGTCTCCAGCAGGTCTTCATTGCCTTGCAAGGCTTCCACCGCGTCGCGCGCCGTTCCCTCTTCGTTGACGGCGACGTATTCCGTGTTCATAAGGCTGCCGGCCTGGTCTTCGGAGAACTCCAGCAACTCCCTGACCTCGGCCTTGGGCTCGGCATCCATCTCCTCGAGGATTTCTTCCGAGGTTTCCTCCTCCAGCTCGGCCAGCACGTCGGCGGCCTCGTCCGGCGCCATTTCTTCGACAATCTCGGCGGCCTTTTCCGCTTCCAGCGCCTCGAGGATGGAGGCTTGCATCCTGGGATCCACTTCGGAGAGCGCCTCCGCGGCAACCTCGCTGTCAATGGCGGCGAAGATGGATTCACGCTCCTCAGGACCCAACTCCTCGACGATATCCGCCAGGTCCGCCGGGTGCAGTTTCTCGAGCATCGAATAGGAAATGTTGAGCCGCAGCCGTCGCAGGGGGTCCGGCTCGATGATGTTGCAGTGCTCCCAGCGGATGGAGTTCGGGGCGATGGGGCTTTGGAGGCGACGAATCCAGCGACGCGGCAACACGCCCTGGAACAAGCGGCGCAGGACGCTGCGCAGGCCGACGTCCACTTCGAGGATGCGCAAGACGGTGACCCCGGCCTCCTGGCGAATCAGGAAGGTGACGTCATTGACGCGCACCACCTTGCGACCGTCCACGTCCACGATCTGCTGGTCGAGCAAATCCCGGCCGATGCGCAGCATGTACTCGTCGTCGTGATACGGCGTGAGGCGCTCATCCTGCAAATGGATGCCGTCGAGGGTGATTGCGCGGATCTGGTCATAGCGAATGGTGAGCCATGCCCAGCCGCCGCCCACCAGATAGCGGTCCACGCGGGAGGGGTCAATCAGGGGCACCAGGGCGGCGTCGGCCACGCGGCCGATCCTGCGTCCTCTCAGGTCGTAGACCTTGAGGCCGAGCAGCTCGGTGAAGTAAAGTAGTTCCTCCATTGCGTCCCAGTACCGATCTGGCAGCCCGAGGCAGCCCCGCGCCCGCCCGCCACGGGGCGCCGCTTGTCGGCGCGGCTTCGCCGGTTTTGTTTTCCGCGATTCTCCAATATGGCGTAACGGCGCCCGGAACTGCAACTGGCTGTTGTGAGGTCGCAGCCTTGGGATGCACATTGATATCGGGAGATTGCCTTCGATGAGTCAAAACCCATCACCGAATCCAGTTCAACAACCCGGCGCCGCGCCACCGGCCCCGGCGGCGCCCAGGCCGCGAGCGCCCAAACCCGAGATTCCGCCGGAATTCAGGGCGGAAGCGATCATGAGCCTGCCCGAGGACGGGCTGGTGCGCATCCTGGAAGACCCGCAGGCCAGTGTCTTCCAGAAGGCGAAGGCGTGCCAGCGGCTGGCCGCCATCGGAAGCAAGGCAGCGGTGGCCCCACTGGCGGCTCTGCTCGCCGATCCGCAGCTTTCGCACTACGCCCGGTTCGGTCTGGAGCCGAATCCTGATCCGGCGGCCGGCGAGGCCCTGCGCGCAGCGCTCAGGAAACTCAAAGGCAGCCTCCTGATCGGGGTCATCAACTCGATCGGCGCGCGTCGCGATGCGCAGGCCGTGGACGCGCTGGCCCGGCTGCTGGACAGCACCGACACAGAAGTGGCCCAGGCTGCCGCGGCTGCGCTCGGCCGCATCAGCGGGCTGCGCGCCGCGCGGATTCTGGAAGACGCTCTGCGGCGGACCAAGGGCGCGGTGCGATCCGCCGTGGCTGCGGGCGCCTTGGTCTGCGCCGAGGGCCTGCGCGAACAGGGCGAGCGCGAACGCGCCATGGCCCTGTACCAGACACTGATGCGACCGGACGTCCCCAAGCCGGTGCGTCTGGCCGCCATGCATTCCACCTTCGCCGCAGAAACCTCGCTGCGGCGTGCCCGATAAGGAGGTTCACGTGGCTGTGCATCGAACATCTGTTTCCAGGCGGCAGTTCCTGAAGACGGCTCCGCTTGCAGCCGCCCCCATGATCGTGCCCACTACGGTGCTGGGCCAGCGCGCCGGAGCCGTGCCGCCCAGCGATCGCATCGTGATGGGCGGAATCGGCATCGGCAGCCGCGGCGCTTATGACCTGCAATCGTTCCTCGCGCAGAAAGACGTCCAGTTCGTCGCCGTCTGCGACGTGCGCGAGGAGCGCCGGGAGATCGTCAAGACCACCGTGGACCGGCACTACGGCAATCGCGACTGCGTCATGTACTCGGAGTACCGGGAGCTGCTGGCCCGCGGCGACATTGACGCCGTGCTGATCGCCACCGGCGATCGCTGGCACGCGCTGCTTTCCATCCACGCGGCGCAACAGGGCAAAGACGTCTATTGCGAGAAGCCCTGTTCCATGACCATCGCGGAAAGCCAGGCGCTGGCGGAAACGTTTCGGCGTTACGGGCGCATTTATCAGGCCGGAACGCAACGGCGCAACGCGGGCAACTTTGTGCTGGCGGTGGAACTGGCGCGCAACGGGCGACTGGGCAAGCTGAAGAGTTTGCACGCGCAACTGGTGGAGGGGCGCAGCATGCCTGCGGTGCCCAGTCACGACTGGCTGCCCGCCGAGCCCGAGCCCTCGAAGCTGGTCGTGGACTGGGACCGCTGGTTAGGCCCCTGTCCGTGGCGGCCGTACAACCATCTTTACGTCCAGGGCCGCTGGCGCAATTATTTCGACTTTCACGGAGGCAGCATCCTGGAGTGGGGATCGCACACAGCAGATCTGTGCCAGTGGGCCAACGACGCCGACGACACGCAACCCATCGAGTACGTGCCCGAAGGAACCAACCAGGGACCCTTTGCCGTGCGCTGCCGTTACGCCAACGGCGTCGAGCTGGTCATGCGGGACTCGGGCTGGCTCGGCCTGGGCACGTGCAGCGTGCGTTTCGAAGGCGAGGACGGCTGGGTGGAAACGGGCGACACCAGCAAGATGGAGGGCTCGGATAACATTCGCGAGTTTCTGCGCCCGGTGAGCGATTACAAGGAGGCCATGCACCACCACGTGCGCGATTTTCTCAACTGCATCAAGACGCGCTCGCAGCCGCGCGCCAACGCGCAGGTCGCCGCCAACAGCCACATCGTCTGTCATGCCGCTTACATTGCGTTCCAGCTCGGCCGCAAGCTGGTGTGGGATCCGGCGAAAGCCGAGTTTGTGGGCGACGAAGAGGCCAACCGCATGCGGTCGCGCGCGCTGCGCGAGCCGTGGCGAATCTAGGAGGCAGGATGTCAAGGCCTGCGCTCGTTTGTTGCGCGCTGTTGTGCGCCGTGCTGGCAAGCGTTTGCCAGGTCGCCCCGTCCGTCCAACCTGCGCAACGCAGTGGGCGGCAGGCTGCTCCCGTAGCCGACGATGATGCCGGTTTCGAGCCGATCTTCGACGGCAAGAGCCTGAACGGCTGGGAAGGCGACCCGGCCTTCTGGCGCGTGGAAAGCGGCGTCATCGTCGCCGAGAGCACGCCCGAGAGGCCGGTGGAGCGCAACACCTTCCTGATCTGGCGCGGCGGGGCGTTGCGCGACTTCGAACTGAAACTCGAATACCGGCTGAGCGAGACAGCCAACAGCGGCGTGCAGTATCGTAGCCGTCGCATCCCGGAAGTCGGCCCGTGGGCCATGAAAGGCTATCAGGCCGACATGGACGGTCGCGATACTTATACCGGCATGGTGTACGAGGAACGCGGTCGCGGCTTTCTGGCGCCGCGAGGCCAGTTCGCGCGCGTCGCCCCGAACGGCGTCCGCAAGCTGGTCGCCATCACCGGGCAGCCCGACGACCTGAAAGCGCAGCTCAAGACGGGCGACTGGAACGCGATGCACATCATCGCCCGCGGCAATGTTCTCCTGCACGTCGTCAACGGCCGCCTGATGGCCGCGCTCGTGGACGAGGACGCCGAGAACCGCGCGCTGGAAGGGCTGCTTGGTCTCCAGTTGCACGCCGGCAAGCCCATGCGGATCGAGTTCCGCAACATCCGGCTCAAGCAGCTCCGGGAGTAAACGGGGGAACCGGTCTCAGCGTCCCGGCCAGCGCAGCCACCGGCGCAAAAAATCAAACGTGCCCACGCCGTGGATGCGGTGCGGGCCATCGAAGAACTCGATCGCCGTACGTTCAGGGATTCGCAGATCCGCATAAAGCCGCCGTACTTTGGCGTACTCGTAGGCCACCCATTCGTCAATGCCGACGGGATCTCGGTGGCCGCGCTCGACCATGAACGGGCGCGGCGCAATCAGCGCCGCCATCTCGGCGTAGTTGAAAGTATTGGCGAGATCGAACTCCGGCATCTCGTATTCGCCCGTGAACATGTAACTGAACGGCTCCTCGACGCTGGTATTCTTCCAGATCCACTCGTTGAAATCGGCCGAGCAAATGGAAAGCGCGTAAGCCGTCAGCACGGCAGGCACGCGCATGGCGGTCTTGCCGCCGTAGGAGAGGCCGTAGAAGCCGATGCGCCTGGCGTCCACGAAAGGCAAGGAGGCGAGCCACTCGAGCGTCCGCTGGTGCTGGCCGATGATGAACGAGAACAGGCTCACTCCGAGAGGATTCGCCTTGCGCTGGATCTGGCGAAAACGGTCACCGCCGATGTAAGGGTTTTGCGGCGCGTAGACCACGAAGCCCTCGTCGGCCAGCCGGGCGGCGAACCGGGCGTAGACCTTTGCGCCCCGTTCCTCGATCGTGTCCTGCGGGCGCCCCTCGAGGCCGTGCTGGCAGACGACGACCGGGCGTCGTTCGCCGGCTCTGATATCTTTCGGCACGAGCAGGACGCCATAGGCGAACACATCGGGCCAGACCGGCAGCATCGCTTCGTAGCCCGTCCAGCGCGGCTCATCGTAGAGGCGTCGGGTGAAGACCTGGAGCGGCTCCGAGGGATCGGGCAGCCGTCCGATCACTTCCCCCCAAAAATACCGGCGGAACCACGCGGTGCTTCGCTCCCAGGCTTCGGACGATGACGCGTCCGCCTTTCGCCAGAACTCGCGGCGCATGTATTCCGAGCGCCGCACCACGGCCTGGGTGAACTCGATCAGTTGTTCGAACTGGCGGCGCTGGCGCGCTCCCGGATCGGGATTGCGTTGCGCGACGACGGGCGCTGCGGCCTGTCTCAGCGGTCGCGCAGGCAAGCCGAGCGCGTGTATCAGCGCGCCGAGGGCGACATCGGTTCCGGGATGTCGGGCGTCTTCGATCAGGCGGAGGCGGTGGGTTGCGCCGGCCTGGGCGAAGTATTGACGCGCGCGTTCGACTTCGGCGCGGACCCGGGCAGCCGGCGGCGTTTCGATGCGACCAGGGGCGGCGCCGCGGCGAGTCTTGGTCGCGGGCGGCGGTCCGGAAACTTCAGGAGCCGGTGCGGCTTCGATAATGAGCGCGCGCGGCGCAATGAGGCCGGCAACCCCCGCATCGCCGAAATCGCTCAGCCACCGCCAGACGTTGCGGTAGATGGGCGCTTGCCACAGATTCTCGCCCGAACCGAAGTAACCGCTGACCAGCGCTGCCTGGATGCGCTCGTCGAGAGCCGCGGCGGCCAGCGCAATCAGGCCTCCTTCACCGTAGCCGGCCACGGCGATCGGCGCGCGCGGCTCGATCGTGCTGAACCAGTCCAGCGCGGCCAGGACTTTTTGAACCTCGTAGCCGATGATGTGACGGCCGGCCTCGTAGGCCATGCGGTAGATGAATTCGCGATGCGGCTGGTTGGTCCAGCGGCCGATACGAGGGTTGGCGGAAAACTCGTCGCGCCGGTCAATGAGCGTGGGAACGATCACGAGGCAGCCGCTTTCGGCCAGTCGTCGCGCGAACTGCGCTTCGGCGGGAACGCCCGGGGTGAGCCCGGCGAGCATTTCCGGCGTCCAGTCGGCATCGGGCAGGGCCACCACGCGCGCGACGGGGACGCGTTCGGGTTCGAGCAGCAGGCCCTCGCCCTCGACGTTGCCCATCACTGGCCAGCGCACGGCGTGAACGCGATAGCGTGCACCGCGCGCAACCAGTGAGGACTCGCCGTAAGCGGCGTCCAGCTTCATCGTGGCAGGAGATACCCGCGCGTCCACGGCGCCGATGATCTTACGGAAGCGCTCGCGATCCGGTGCGGGCCGGCGCGCGGTGGCAGCGGCGGTGGCGCGGTCCAGATAGCGGTGGATTCCCTCGACCATTTGCGCGGCCGGGTCGCCTTCGAGCCGCCAGGGCTCGGTGCCGGGCAGGGGCTGCGCGGCGGCAAAGGTCGCGATCATTGCCAGGCAAATCAGCAATGCGGGCATACCGATGAGTCTAGCCCTGCTAGAATCGCTGGGTATGATCAAGGGCATCGAACATGTCGCTATTGCTTCGGTGGATCCCCAGCGGCTGGCCCGGTGGTACGTGGAGACGCTGGGATTCGTGATCAACTACAATTCGGGCCGCACGGTGTTCCTGAAGGCGCCCAACGGAATGATGATCGAGATCATCACGGCGGAGGGCGAGCGCGCGCCCGCGACCCAGACCAGCCCGGGATTGCGGCACATCGCGCTGGCGGTGGACGATTTCGATGCGGTCTATCGCAGGCTGCACGCCGCGCAGGTCGCCTTCGTGGGCGAGCCGACGGAAAGCAAGGGCAATCGCGTGGTGTTCTTCAAAGATCCGGAGGGCAACCTGCTCCACCTGATCCAGCGCGCCGAACCGCTGCCGTAGTGCGGAGTCAACCGGCGACGACCGGGTTGCGCAGGACGCCGATGCCTTCGATTTCGACCTCGACCACGTCGCCCGGCTTCATGGCGCGGGTTGTGCCCGGCGTGCCCGTGAAGATCAGATCGCCGGGTTCCAGCGTGACGTAGCGGCTGGCGAAGCGGACGATGGCGTGAGCGTCAAAAATCAAATCCGCGGTGGATTGTTCCTGTATGATCTGGCCGTTGAGGCGGGTGCGAAGCATGAGTTTGCCGTAGTTCAGGCCGCGGGCGATGACCGGGCCCACAGGAGCGAAGGTGTCTGCGCCTTTGGCCCGCCACCACTGGATGTCGCCCTTCTGCCAGTCGCGCTCGCTGACGTCGTTGCCGCAGGTGACGCCGAAGATGGCCTCGCGCGCCTCGTCGGGCGCGGCGTTGCGAGCGCGCCGCCCGATGACGAGGACGAGCTCCCCTTCGCAGTGGACGTTGCGCGCATCGGGCGGGATCACGATCGGATCGCCGGGGTTCTGTAGCGCGCTCACCGGCTTCCAGAACAGCTCGGGCTGAGAAGGCGGCCGGCGGTCGCCCAGGTGGCTGCGGTAGTTGAGCGCCATGGCCAGGATCTTGCGCGGCCGGCAGGGACAGAGCAACTTCACGTCGCTCAGCTTGTGCACCGCGCCCGAGGGCTGAGGGTTCGCGAACAGCGAACCGCGCAGCTCGCGTATGGTTTCCCCATCGAGGACTCCGTAAGCAATGGTCTGGGCGCGGCGGAAGCGGACGTAGCGAACGACTCCCGGCGCCGCGGCGAGCGTGGAGGCGGCGGCTGTGGCAACGAATTCGCGTCGGCTGATCGTCATGGCGATTTCCCGATTATAATGTGGCTTTCGTTGCGCCGCAGTTCATCCGGGAGCTTCGCATGCGAATCAATCGCACCAGGCAGCGTCTCCAGCAGGGGGAAGTGGTTTTCGGTTGCAGCATCCAGCAGTTCGGTTGTCCGGAGGTGGCGCGGCTGCTGGGCGCGGCGGGGTTCGATTTCGTCTTTCTCGACGGCGAGCACAGCCCCTTCGACCTGGAGACGCTGCACGCGCTCGTCCGGGCCTGCCTGGAGCGCGATGTGACGCCCATCGTTCGGGTCGGCGATTTGCAGTACGCGCTGGTGGCGCGCGTGCTGGATGCCGGGGCCCAAGGCATTATTTTTCCGCGTGTGGAGTCGCCCTCGCTGTTGAAGGAAGCCATCCGCTGGACCCGGTTCCCGCCCGAGGGCGTGCGCGGCTACGGGCTGACGCTGCCCCAACTCGATTACGAAGCCCGCGGCTTCGCCGAGATCATCGCGCACGCGAACGCCAACACGCTGGTCGTGGTGCAGTTCGAGACCAGGGCCGCAATCGAGCGTCGCGAAGAACTACTGGCCACGCCGGGCATGGATGTGGCGCTGGTGGGGCCTGCGGATCTCTCGATTGCGCTGGGCGTGCCCGGAGAGTTCGAGCATCCGAAACTGGTGGACACAGTCCTTGCGCTGATGGAAAGCTGCGAGCGCCACGGCGTGGCGCCGGGCATCCAGGTGCGGACGCCGGCGCTGGCGAAGAAGTGGGTCGAGCGCGGCATGCGGTTCGTGGGCTGCGGCAGCGAGCACGGCCTGCTATGGGAAAAGGCGCGGGAAACGGCGACCGAACTGAAAGCCCTGGCCGGGCAGTTGCGCGCACCGCGTGAGCCTCAGATGTAGCCGCGCTCGCGCAGCGCCGCCAGCACCTTGGCGCCGCTCTCCTCCACGGTTTCCCGATCGGTCCGGCACTCGATCTCGGGCGCGATCGGCGGCTCGTAAGGATCGTCAATCCCGGTGAAGCCTTTCAGCTCGCCGGCGCGCGCCTTTCGATAGAGGCCTTTTTGATCGCGCTGCTCGCATACGTCGAGCGGGGCGTTCACGTAGACCTCGATGAAGTCACCGATGAGCCGGCGGACTTCTTCGCGCACGGCGCGATAGGGGGAGATAACGGCCACCAGCACGATCACGCCGTTGCGCGCCAGCAGGTGGGCCACGTAGCCGATGCGGCGAATGTTCTCGTCGCGGTCTTGCTTGCTGAAGCCGAGGCCCCGGGTGAGCGTGCGGCGCACCTCGTCGCCGTCGAGGATCTCGACTCGCCGCCCGTTGGTGCGAAGCTGTTCGGCCACCCAACGGCTCAGAGTCGTCTTGCCGGCGCCGCTCAAACCCGTGAACCAGACGGCCACTCCGCGTTCCTGCATAAGACATTCATCATAGATGACACGCGCAGGCGCGAGAGATCCGACGGCTTGCGCGGCATGCCATCCGACCTCGCGCCCGGCGGTGACGATGATCCGTGAGGGCCGGCTCACATGCGCCCTCAAAGCATCTTGCGCAGGTCCTCCTGCACTTTCCGCCAGCCGCGACCTCGATCGAGTAACGCGGAGAGATCTCTGACCGTATCCGCGAAAGCAGCCAGCCCGGCGAGGTTCGCCCCGGGGACGTCTTCGGTTGCGTGGTCGTAAAGCTCGCGATCCGTGACGTACCCGGTTGTGCGTTCCATCCACTCCGTGTAGCGCCAGCGTTCGGTGCGGACCGAGTAGCCCATCAGCTTGCCGCGCGGGTACTGACTGAAGGCTGCCGCCTTCCAGGGTCGTCCCGGATTCTCCAGCAGCGGCAGCATGCTGAGGCCCTCGCAGTGCGCGGGCGCCTCGAGCCCACAGGCCTCGGCGAGAGTGGGGTAGATATCCACGAACTCGACCAGCGCATTCGTGGCCGCGCCGGCGTTCTTTTGCCCCGGGACGGACAACAGCAGGGGCGCCCGCACATCCGGCTCGAAGTTGGTGTGCTTGCACCAGGCGCCGTAGTCCCCCAGCTTCCAGCCATGATCGCCCCACAAGATGACGATGGTATTTTGTCGCAGGCCAAGACGGTCGAGCTCGGCGAGAAGACGCCCGATGAGCGCATCCACGTAACTGACACAGGCGTAGTAACCATGGATGAGCAGGCGCATCGTGGTCTCGTCAACGGGACCACTGGCGGGCATGCCGACGTAAGCCCGCAGCTCGCCCCAATTGGAACCCGCCACCGGCGGCATGTTCTCAGGCCACTGGTTGCGCGCCGGCAGTTCGATGTCTTCGGGCGAATAGAGATCCCAGTATTTCCTGGGAGCGTTGAAGGGCAAGTGCGGCTTGTGAAATCCGACCGCCAGGAAGAAAGGCCGATCGCGCAAGCGGCGCAACTCCTCGACGGCTTTCTCGCAGATCTTGCCGTCCGGGTACGCATCGTCGGGGACGTCGGGCGCTTCGAAGGCAGGCCCTCTCCCGTACTGGGGCGGTTGGACCGATTGTCCGGCTTGCACAGCCCGCGCATAGGCCGCACGCAAGACGGCGTCGTTCTGCCGCACCGCGTGGACCGAGAGCGGATCGAGATAGCCACGTCCCACCCAGTTGCCTCTGGGGTTCCACGGGGGAAGGCTCCACGCCAGAGGGTCTTCGTTGGCGTGATGATACACCTTGCCCAGCGAGACCGTCTCGTAGCCGTGATTCTTGAAGAGGCGCGGCAGGCTGATCAGATCCGGGCGCACGCTGTTGAGCGGCGTTTGCAGGTCGTAGACGCGCGTCGTGTCCGGGCGCGCGCCCGTCAGCAAACTGGTCCGGCTGGGTGCGCAGACCGCTTGCTGGCAATAAGCGCGGTTGAACCGAATCCCCTCCTGCGCCAGCCGGTCGAGAGAAGGCGTTTTCACCTGCCGACTCCCATAGCAACCCAGTTGCGGGCGCAGGTCATCCACCGCGATGAAGAGCACGTTCGGCTTGCGCGTCAGCGGGCGCGAGAGGCCGAAACTCGCGCCGGAGGCAGCCGCCAGAAAATCTCGTCGCCGCATAAACATCTTCTCCGTGGTTGCCTTTGGGTTGTCGCGACGGCGCCGAGCCGCCCGCCGATGCTGCCCGCCCAGCGCCGGCTCGGCACAACCGCGCCCGGAGTGTGACCGGTCCGCCCGAGCGACCGGACCACGACGCGATCGTCTCGCTCCGCGACGCCGCGAAGTCCAGATTACTGACCCAGGATATCGAAGGTGGTCGTGCCGGGCTGCCGGACCTTGAAATAGACCTGCTCCCAGGCCTTGTGAGCGGGATGGTCAGCGTAAACCTTGAGGGCCTGCTCGTTCTCCATCTCCATGCAGACTCCCCACTGCCGGATGACCCGCTGCACGGGGCCGGTAACTTCCTTCTCGCCGGCGGCGAGTTTCTTGCGCGTTTCCGCATCGGTGGTCAAGATGGTCAAGGGCTTCAACAACTTGCCGTACCAGACCCGATGAAGTCCGGGGATCTTGCTCGGCAGCTCGTCCGTGGCTTTAAAGAACGCGTCCCAGTCGGCCTGGGTGGCCGATTCCACCGGCGTGAAGACAAAGCAATGCATCAGTTTTTTCTCGCCCGCAAGCACCAGGCAGGGCGCCACTAGCATAGCAACGACCAGCAATTTTCTCATTGTCATCCCCTCGTCAAGAGTTGCCCGCCGGCATGCGCCGCCGGGGCTTACACGATTGTAACAACACCAATCGGCCGGCCATGGCGCGAAGGCGCTTGGCTCTTGACTTTGGGGGCCGGGTTGATACATTCTCAATTCAGGGCGCCGTTTGCAATTCGAGGGTGAGGCGGCGGCCCGCCCACTTGCCCGTCAAGTGGGGGACCTGACCTAAGCAAGCTTCAGGAGGTAATGTGATGGTTTTGAAACTCAGATCCGCGGCCGCAATCGTGTGCGCCGCTTTCCTGTCGCTCGTGGTCTGCGGCTCCCTGCTGGCCCAGTCCGACACCGCGCAGATTTCCGGCTTCGTCAAGGATCCCACGGGATCGGTGGTGCCAAACGCCGCCGTCACGGTCACCAACGAGGCCACCGGACTGGAGCGCAAGACGCAGACCAACGAGACCGGCTACTACGTGGTTTCCAACTTGCCGCCGGGGTCTTACACGGTCACCGTGGAAGCCACCGGCTTCAAGAAGTTCATCCGCAGCCAGAACCGGCTCGAGCCCAACCTGCCCCGCACGGTGGATGTGACCCTCGAGGTAGGCGCTGTCACCGAAACCGTCGAGGTAACCGCATCGGTGGCCACCGTACAAGCGGACACAGCTACCGTCGGGCGCCTCGTGGAAAGCTCCGTGATCCAGAACATGATGCTGAACGGCCGCAACCCGATTTGGCTTGCCCTGCTCAAAGCCGGCGTCCGCTCGGGCTCGTCTCTGGCGAGCTTCAGCTTCGGCCTGACCACGGCAGGTCTCAGCATCAACGGCGGCCGCACGCAGGACTTCGTCATGAACTTCGACGGCGCGGTCGCCGTCCGCACGCGCGCCAACGGCACCTCGATCGGCGTGGCGGACGTGGACACCGTCCAGGAAATGCAAATCCTGACCGCCAACTACAACGCCGAATACGGACGTTCCGCTGCCGGCCAGATTCGTTTGGTCACCAAGAGCGGCACGCGCGAATTTCACGGCAGCCTCTACGAGTACTTCCGGAACCGTGAGCTGAATGCCAACACCTGGGCGCTCAACCGCGCGGGCTCCCCCAGACCGGCCCACAAGTACAACCAGTTCGGTTATATTTTCAGCGGCCCGGTCTTCATTCCTGACGCCTGGAACACCGATCGCAACAAGCTCTTCTTCCTGTGGAGCCAGGAATGGGTCCGCTTCCGGCAGGAGTCTACGTCCATCATCACCGTGCCGTCGCTGGCCATGCGGCGCGGCGATTTCTCCGAACTGCTGGGACCCAACCCGTTCTTCACTGGCGCCCGCGTGGTCTATGACCCCGACACCAATGCTCCGTTCCCGAACAACATCATCCCGCCCAGCCGCCTGAGCCGGAACGGCCTCGGTTTCCTGCGCGCTTACCCGGAGCCGACGCCCGGCTTCCTGCAAGGCCGCAACAACTTCATCCAGACCCGGCCCAACCCCCAGAACCAGCGCAAGGATACCCTTTCCATTGATTTCATTCCCAGCCCCAGCCACACTTTCCGCCTGCGCCACCAGAACTACAGTTGGACTGCGATTGACGCGTTCCGCGGCGGCACCGACCGCGCGATTACCGACTGGAATCGGCCCAATAAAACTGCCTCGTTGAACTACATCTGGACCATTTCCCCGACCATGGTCAACGAGCTGCTCGTCACGGCGAGCGTGGACCGTGTCTACATCGGCGTTTACCGGCCCGGCGAGCGGTACGCGCGCTCCAAGTACGGGATAGATTATCCCTATATCTTCCCCGAGCGCAAGGAGATTTACGACAAAATTCCGACCATTACTATCGCCAACTTCGCAACCGTGGACGGGGGACCCTATCCTGCCTTCTCTTCGGGGCCCATCTACGTCTTCTCCAACAACATGACCAAGATCTACGGCAACCACACCTTCAAGTGGGGCGTGTCTTACGAGCGCAGCGGTCAGAACGATTTCGATCAGATCAACGTCAGCGGCGTGCCCGGCGGCACCAACAACCAGAACGGGCGCTTTGTGTTCACCGACTCCCGCGCCGGGGCGCCGACCACCCGGCTGGCTGTGGCCAATGCCGCCATGGGCCTGTTCGACACCTACGCGGAAATCGGCCAGCGCGCCTTCACCCCCTATCGCGCCAACATGTTCGAATGGTTTGTCCAGGATTCCTGGAAGGTCACGCCCAAGTTCCGGCTGGAGCTCGGCGTACGCCACACGTACATGACCCCTTACTACTTCAGCCTCTGGGGTAACATTGCGGTCTTCGATCCCAAGCGCTACGATCCGGCGCGCGCCGCGGTGCAGGATCCCGCGACCGGTTACATTATTAGCGGCGATCGCTACAACGGCATCGTTATCCCGGGCACGAAATGGCCGGATGCCGCCAAGGGCCGGGTCGCGTTGGCCGATGATCGTAGCTTCGACCGCCTGTTCTCCGGCGGTCCCAATTACTGGGGTGAGCGCCAGTGGGCGAACTTCCAGCCGCGCGTGGGGATCGCCTACTCGGTCACCAACCGCGACGCCATCCGCGCCGGCTTCGGGCGCTTCATGGCGCGGCCGGGCGTGAGCGACAACATCTTCCTGGGCGGCAACCCGCCACTCCAGCCGATGGTCTCGATCGCCAACGGCCAGGCCGACAACCCGGCGGGCGGCAGACCCTCGTACTTCCCGCTGTTCTTCATGACCACGGACCCGGTCTTCAAGATCCCCGGCGCCTACACCTGGAACGTGACCTACGAGCGCGAAGTGGGCTTCGACACACTGGTGTCGGTAGCCTACGTGGGCCGCGTCGGCTTGCACATGGAGCGCGAACGTAACCTGAACGCCTTGCCTGTAGGTACGCTTCAGAAGCCCGAGAACAAAGGGATCAACACCAACGTACTGCGGCCTTACAAGGGCTTTGCGATCATCGCACTGGGAGAAAACGCCTCGCGCAGCGAGTACAACGGCCTCCAGGTCGAGGTCAACCGTCGCTTCACGCGCGGTCTGAGCTACGGCTTGTCCTATACCTACTCCAAGAGCATGGACAACTGCTCGGGCCGTCGCTGCCGCATCATCAACCCGTGGGATGACCGCATCATGTGGGGACCGTCGGACTTTGACACCCGCCACATCGCCGTGATCAACTTCATCTACCAGTTGCCCTTGCTCCGCGGTCGCAACGACGTCCTTCAGAAGACGCTCGGCGGCTGGCAGATCACGGGCGTGGCGCAGTTCCAGACCGGCGCTCCCTTCACGGTCGTTACCTCGGACGACTTTGCCGGCATTGGCGCCGTGGGTGAGGCGCAACCGTGGGAAATGCTGGGCGATCCCAAGCTGCCGCGCGGTGAACGCAAGTTCTCGCAGGGCGCGGGCGACCAGAATTTCTGGTTCCGCACCAGGCTACCCGACGGCTCACCCATGTTCACGCCGCCGGCCGCCGGCACTTTCTCCAAGACCCAGACCCGAAATCTGCTGAACCATCCCGGATTCCAGAACTGGAACGTGGCCATCTTCAAGGACTTCGGGATAACCGAAACGCACAAGCTCCAGTTCCGGGCGGAATTCTTCAACTTCCCGAACCACCCGAACTGGGGCGGCGCCGACACGAATCCGCGCAGCGCCACCTTCGGCAAGGTGACCAGCAAGGGCGGCAACCGCAACATACAGCTCGCCTTGCGCTACAACTTCTGAGCTCCTGAACGCAAAAAGCCCGTCCGCCCTGGCGCGGGCGGGCTTTTTATTTTGCCTGCGGACTCAGTACGCCCAGGCGCTGTCGTCCGCCCGCCGGATCAAGGGTCGGTAACGAGGCAAATAAGGATATTTCGCCGCGGCTTTCTCGTTAATCTCGATTCCCAATCCTACTTCCTCGCTGATGTTGACGTAACCATCACTATAGGTGGGCGCGTTGGAGAAGACTTCGCGCGCGGGCTCGGACCAGTTAGTCCGGCACTCCTGGATCCCGAAATTGGTGACCGACAAACTTACATGGCAGTTCGCCAGTTGGGCCACGGGCGAGATATTGCTGGGGCCGTGCCACGCCGTCAGAATGCCGAAGGGTTCCGCGATCGCCGCGATTTTCTTGCCGGTGGTGATGCCGCCGCAGTGGCAGAGATCGTGCCGCACGTAGTCAATCAGGTGTTCGGTGATCAGGAACAGACCGTCCCACTGGCCGGTCCAGATCTCGCCCATAGCGATGGGCGTAGCGCTCTGCCGCCGGATCAGACGGAAAGTGTCGGCATGCTCGGGACGCAGCGGGTCCTCGAGGAAGTACGGACGGTACGGCTCCAAAGCCCGGGCGAGCCACAAAGCCTGGCTCGGGGTAATCCGCTCATGCACGTCGTGCAGCAGTTCGATCTCCTCGCCGAGCGTCTTGCGCAGGTGCTCGAAGAGCTTGGGCACAGTGCGCACGTAGGGCTCGGGCTCCCAGGTTTCCACCGGCGGCACGCCCGCCTGATGCGCTTTTTCCGTTGCCGCCCGTTGCTTTTCCGAGGGCGGCACCGCGTAACCTGACTCGAGCCCGGGCGGCCTCACCTGGACCTTCAGGACCTTGTAACCGCGCTCGATCATGCGCCGGCACCCTTCCTCGACCTCGCGAAAATCCCGCCCGCTCACGCTCGTGTAGGTTAGTAACTTCATGCGCGCGCGGCCGCCGAGCAATTCGTAGACAGGCAGGCCGGCTACCTTGCCCTTGATGTCCCACAGCGCCATGTCCACTCCGCTCAGCGCCGACATGTGCACCGACCCGGAGCGATAGTACGGGTGATGGAACAGCGTCTGCCAGATATCCTCCAGGCGCATGGGATCCCGACCGATGAGCACCGGGCGCATGTACTCTTCGACGAATTTGGCCACCGCCAGATCGCTGCCGGTGCAGGTGGCGTCGCCCCAGCCGTACAGGCCATCCTCGTTGGTCACGATTTTGACCAGCACGAAATTGCCCATGGGCGAGCGCTCGGGGTTGGTGACCACCACGCGAACGTCGGTGATCTTCAATCCGCGCGGCGCCTTCGGCGCCGCTGCCCGCGCGCACGCGGGTAAGGCCACGCCTGCCAGCGCGCTCAGAAAATTCCGGCGTTTCATGGTTCAACTCCACAGACGGTCCCAGGACCGCTCTTTGTCCCACTCGGGCGTCGGTTCGAAGTAGCCAGGCTCGGCCAGGTGACGCTTGACGACCTCGTCGTTCAGCGTAATGCCCAGACCCGGGCCTTCCGGCACCTTGATGAAGCCGCGATTGACGATCGGCTTCTCGACGCCTTCCACCAGGTCCTCCCACCACGGCACATCCGCCGAGTGGAACTCCAGCACCAGGAAATTCTCGGTCGCGGCGGCGCAGTGCACGTTGGCCATGCACGACACGGGCGTTCCGGCGAAATGCATGGCCATCGGCACGCCGTATTCCTGCGCGGCGTCGCCGATCTTCTTGGTCTCCAGAATGCCGCCCGCCGTCGCCAAATCGGGGTGGATGATATCCACGGCGTGCCGGCGGCAAAGCTCGATGAACGGCTCTTTCAGGTAGATGTCTTCGCCGGTCAAAGTCGGGATGTTGACGGCGTCCGTGATCTGCTTGAGCAAGTCCGTGTACTGCCACGGAATCATGTCTTCCAGCCAGGCCAGATTGTATTTCTCCAGCGCCCGCCCGAGCCGGATGCAGGAATTGACGCCGATGTGACCGAAATGATCCGCCGCCAGAGGGATATCCCAACCGATGATCTCGCGGATGGCGGCCACATACTCGGTCATGAGCGCGATGCCTTTGTCGGTCAGCTCCATGCCGGTGAACATGTGCTCGGTCAGGACGAAATCCCGCGTGGTCGTGCCCAGCGGACGGGTCAGGGCGCCGGGAACTTTTTCCACCAGGTCCACGCCGAGATCCATCTTCAGCCACGTGAACCCGGCCTCCATCCGTTTCTTCATGCGTTCGGCGTAGACTTTGGGATCGTGCGATTCCGGCGTATCGGCGTAAAGGCGGATGCGGTCGCGGAACTTGCCGCCCAGCATCTGGTACACCGGAACGCCGTAAGCCTTGCCGGCCAGATCCCATAGGGCCATTTCGATGGCGGAGACGCCGCCGCCCTGCCGGCCGTGAAAACCGAACTGCTTGATCTTGCGAAATATTTTGTCAATGTTACAAGGGTTTTCCCCGAGAATGCGACTTTTCAGCATGAGCGCATAGGTCTTGCTCGCCCCGTCGCGCACTTCTCCCAGGCCGTAAATTCCCTGGTTGGTATCTATGCGAATGATCGGGCAACGCATGGGCGCCTTGGCGACCACCGCCACCCGCAGATCGGTAATCTTCAGATCCGCGGGTTTCGAAGCCGTGCGCGTATGTTGAAGCAAAGAGTCGAGCGTCTCCTCCGACCAGAAGCCGGAAGCGCCTGCTGCCGCGGCGCCGCCCAGAAAGGCGCGGCGCCCGACGACGCCATCATTACCCCTGTTCAGCGACATAGGCATCACCTCCGTGAGTCAATTTCCATGAGTGCCGCCACTGGCCGACGCGGCAACGTCCCGCGCGGCCGACAAGTAAATCGCGTTCAGGACAAACTTGAACGTGCCGAAAGTCTGCCCCCGGAACTGGGGCCGGAAACCGAAAACCACCACGCGCCCGCGTCCGTAACGCGCCTCGACCAAAGCCGCCTTCCCCAAAACCTGCCGTTCCCCGCTCACCCAGCCGCTGGCCAGCAACTTATCTTTCGCGTAGCGCGCCACCACTCGCGTCTCACGCTCGCCGCGATTATACTCCGCCAGCAGCGTCACGTCCCAGGCTTGCCCGCCGGTGACGAACGCCACCGCTTCTTCGGGCATGCCGGCGGCCAACGGGTGCGTGGCGTCCACAGTGATCCGCAAGAGCGAGCCGGGACACTGGAAAGCGCCGGTCCCCGGCCGGATCGCGTTTCGCAACGGCAGCGGGAAATACTCGACGGGCAATTCGGACGCGGCGTCGAATGCGATCAGAGTCCCGCCCTGCCGCACGAACTCTTCCAGCGCCGCCAGGCCTCGCAGCCCGATCCCGCCCGTGTATTCTGGCCGCTGGATCGCCCGCAGCTCGGCCTCACCCAGCCTGCCTGTGGGCGCCTCCCCGTAACGGGTCCCGTGCAGAATTCCCGTTGCGCTCTGCGAGGCCAGAATCACGACGTCGAAACGCTGCTCGAGTCCTCCTCGCTGCACGTCCTCGTTGTGGACCAGTTCATGGGGGATCCGGTAGTAATCCAGCAACCATTGGGTCCACCCCGTGTCCATGTTGGCCGTCCACGGCTCGTAAAGCGCCACGCGCGGCCGGCGCAGTTCCCACTTGGCCTCCGCGGGCGCGGCTGCGTCGGTTCCCGAAAGGAACGCGCCCTCCGCGCTTCGCCAAACTCGCCGTCCCTTTTCGAGCAGCGTGGCCGCCGTCCGAAAACTCGCGTTCTGCCGCGCGTCCAGGACATGGTCCGGCAACGGGAAATCCCTGACTTCGTCCAGCTCCGCTTCGAACGGCTCATCCACGCGATCCACCCGCACGCCCATGCTCAGCGGGAGCGTCCACGCGGCGACATCGTAGGGACGCCGGACCGAACCCGCGGCATCCCCCAGGCGAATCTCGGGGTATTTCTGCGGCTCCATCAGGTCCACCAGATAGGCCCGGAACGGCTGCGCCGCCGGCAGCACCCAGGCGCCGGCCGCGTACTTTCTGCCTTGCGCCTCGAAGTCGCGCCGGGCGCGATATATCCTCAAACCTCCGCGCTTGAGTCGCTCCAGCATCTCCAGCGCGCTCGAAGGATCCCATTGCTCGGCGGGAACGACGTAGGCGTAGGGCTTGCCCTTCCTGCCCGCCTCGATCGCCTCGCGCGCCAATTGCCAGGCCTTCAGGAGCAAGTCCGACGAGCGCGAGGCTGCGAAATCCAGCACCGCAAAATCCGCCGTCAGCATGTACTCGATGGCGTCCCGCAGCGTCCAGCGCCCGCCCATCCAGGGCTTGGGATAAAAGATGCTCGGCTCGCGCGTCGGAATGCCGTTGGCGAAACGCTCCGGAAAATTCTTTGCGTCGTAGGTGCGCGGCGTGGCGTAGGCATAGCCCGCCGTCTCGGTCAGGATGCCGTGCATGTTATGGAACAAGGGCGCCGTCCGCAATCCTCCGTTCCACCAGCCGTCGAAAGAGATGTAGGAAATTACGCCGGGCTTGTTTTCGCGCGC
>Ga0197142_1001133_pt1 | contig 24631 bp, 21 predicted proteins | sample GBS60_MetaG_FD_148614 | JGI IMG/M metagenome (GOLD analysis project Ga0197142, IMG submission 148614) | Sediment microbial communities from Great Boiling Springs, Gerlach, Nevada, United States - GBS 60_MetaG | ecosystem: Environmental > Aquatic > Thermal springs > Hot (42-90C) > Sediment... | reverse complement strand
TTCACCTCCCAGTGCATCTATCTCCTTAACCAGATGCCCCTTGGCCAGCCCTCCCACTGCAGGGTTGCAACTCATCTGGCCTATGTGGTCCAAGTCAATGGTAAGAAGCAAGGTGGAATGCCCCATGCGGGCAGCTGCAAGGGCAGCCTCACAGCCTGCATGCCCTGCTCCCACAACTATAACATGGAATACATCTGGATATTCCCTACCCATAGATCTCCCTGAGTACGATGGTTTGAGACCTTTCTGCGCCCACAGACACCATTGAGATAGGCACCTCAAGTATGTCTTCAATAATCTTAAGATACCTCTTTGCAGCCTGTGGCAGGGCATCATAAGATGCCACATTTTTTAAAGATTCATCCCAACCATCCAAGGTTATATAAATGGGTTCAACCTCTCCCAATTCCCTGATATTATTAGGCCTATAAGGCACATTAGCTCCCTTTATTTTATATTCGGCACATATCTTAATTTCCCTTAGGCCTGAAAGTACGTCTAACTTTGTTAATGCAATTGAATCAATTCCACTGAACCTTATTGCATCCTTTACAAGCACTAAATCTAACCACCCACATCTCCTTGGCCTTCCTGTAGTGCTTCCAAACTCCTGACCTTTTTGCTGTATGTAAACTCCCAGCTCATCCTTTAGCTCGGTGGGAAAAGGACCAGAACCAACACGGGTTGTATAGGCCTTTACTATACCCAACACATGCTCCACACCCTTGGGAGGAAAACCTGCACCAGCACATATTGAGCCTGCCACTGGGTTTGAAGAAGTCACATAAGGATATGTGCCGTGGTCTATATCCAAATGGGTGCCTTGGGCACCTTCAAAAAGTATCCTCTTTCCAAGTCTTCTTGCCTCCCAAAGCTCCCATGCCACATTGGTTACAAAGGGTCTAAGCCTCTCCCCATACCCAATATATTCCTCATACATTTTCCATATCTCCAAAGGCTCAAGGCCATACCAGTTCTTCAAAAGAAAATTCTTTTCCTCTACATTCTCAGATAACTTCTCTTTTAATATATCTGGATCAAGGAGATCACATATCCTAATACCCTTTCTTGCAGCTTTGTCTTCATAACAAGGGCCTATACCCCTTCCTGTAGTACCAAGGGCCTTTTTTCCCTTTTTCTTCTCCCTGGCCATATCCAATAGCCTATGGTATGGAAAGATTACATGGGCCTTTTCACATACCCCGAGGCTGTGGGCTCCCACATTAAGCCCTGCTTGGGTGAGCTTGTCCAACTCCTCAAAAAGCACACTTGGATCTACTACCACGCCATTTCCAATAAGACATCTCTTGCCTTCATATAAGATCCCCGATGGGATCAAATGGCATATAAATTTCTTTTCTCCCACCACAAGTGTATGGCCAGCATTGTTCCCACCTTGGTATCGCACTATGTAGTCTGCCTTTTCTGCCAAGAGATCCACTATCTTACCTTTACCCTCATCCCCCCATTGGGTCCCCAAAACCACTATGTTGCACATCTAAAAGCTCCTTTCCATTAACACTTAGAGATTTTTCCTGCTCACATTAGATAACTCTCGAAAAATCCCAAATAATCTTTTATGGTGTTACCTTTAAAGGAAATAGGTGTCAATCAATATGATACACAAGGTGGTCCTATGGAGAAGGTGCTAAAGATATATATTGCAGTGCCCTATAAACTTTTAAAGGAAAAATACCTGGATTTATTATTAGAGGCCAAGCTTTCTCCAGAAGTGGGACTTGACTCCCAGACCCTGGATGAATTTGATCCAGAGGAGGAATGGCTGGTTTTTGATAGGCTCCGTCAAAAGGGCCTAACCCACACCTTCCACTTTCCATTTGTGGATCTAAGCCCAGGTTCTCCAGACCCCTTGATTAGGGATGCAACCCGTATGAGATTCAAAAAATCCATTGAATGGGTGAATTTATTCAGACCCGATGCGGTTGTAGTACATACAGGTTACCATCCAGAGGCTCATAAAGAGATATTAGAGAATTGGATCTTTAATGCAGTTAATACCTTTAGATGGTTGGGAGAAGAGCTTTTGGCACTTCAGGTACCATGGGCTATAGAGAACGTATTTGAGCATTCGCCCAAGGACCTTTTAACCCTCTTGGATCACCTAAACAAGTATGATTTGGGCATTTGTTTAGATTTTGGCCATGCCACAGCCTTTTCAAAAACCCCTTTAATACTTTGGTTGGAATTACTTTATCCACACATCCACCACTTACATATACACGATAACAAGGGCCATAAGGATGAGCACTTAGGCCTTGGCTTAGGGAGGATTCCCTTTGAAAGTGTATTTAAGATTATAACTTCAAAGGCAACGCCCCTTAAACGAATTACCTTGGAGGCCCATCAAGAGCATATGGTTATCCCAAGTCTTATAGAGCTTAAAAAGATCCTGGGAGATTTGACTTGAAGGATAATTCAAAGCTGTTGTAGTTTAAAATATTCTATAAGGATATCCAACATATCAATCCATTTAGGATTAAAAAAAGAGGTAGGTTGAGATGAATCAAGATAAGACCCTTAGATCATTGTACAGGGATAGCTTAAGCCTTTTTACTGATCTTTATCAAATCACCATGGCGTGCGGATATTATACCCTCGGCATCCAAGACAAGGAAGTTGCCTTCCACATGGTTTGCAGAAAAAATCCCTTCGGAGGGGGTTATATAGTTGCCTGTGGGTTGGCACAGTTTATTGAATACTTACAATACCTAAGATTCAATGAAGATGATCTACATTTCCTTGCCCAGATGAAAGGGGCAGATGGCAACCCACTCTTTAGTGAAAAATTCTTAGCCTACCTTAAAGATCTGAAATTAGAGATAACAGTGGATGCTGTCCCGGAAGGCACCGTTGTATTTCCCTATGAGCCTATGGTAAGGGTTACAGGCCCACTACTTCAGTGTCAGCTCATTGAATCTGCCCTTTTAAACATCATAAACTTTCAATCCCTTATCGCCACAAAGGCCTCAAGGGTGGTGCTTTCAGCAGAAGGCCAGCCTGTGGTGGAATTTGGTCTGAGGCGAGCCCATGGGATAGATGGGGCTGTATCTGCAAGTAGGGCTGCTTTTATAGGCGGTTGCATAGGCACCTCAAATGTATTGGCTGGTAAGCTTTTTGGCATCCCTGTAAAAGGTACCCATGCCCACAGCTGGGTCATGGTCTTTGAAGATGAGCTACAGGCCTTTTATGGATACGCAAAGGCAATGCCCAATAATTGCATATTCTTGGTGGACACCTACGATACATTTCAGGGGATTAGAAATGCAATACAAGTGGCAACGGAAATAAAAAAACAAGGGAAAAAACTTCTTGGGATAAGACTGGATTCAGGAGATCTAGCCTATCTAAGCACAGAGGCAAGGAAGCTATTGGATAATGCAGGCCTTGAGGATGCAACCGTAATCGGGAGCAGTGAATTGGATGAAGAAGTAATCTCCAATCTAAAGGAGCAGGGAGCAAAGGTTCAGATGTGGGGGGTTGGGACCAAATTGGTAACGGCCCACGGAGACCCTTCCTTAAATGGAGTATACAAACTTTCTGCTGTAAAGGGTAAAGACAATAGGTGGGAGTATAAGATTAAGATTTCAGAGCAGCTGGCCAAGGTAACTATCCCTGGGGTTTTACAGGTGAGGAGATATAAGAGAAACGGTGAATTTATTGCAGATGCCATATATGACCTCCAAATGGGGATAACCGAACCAGTTACAATAATTGACCCCTCTGATCCCACAAGGAGAAAAAAGATCCAAGGAGGGCTTGAATACGAGGAATTGCTGGTGCCAGTGTTCGAAAAGGGTAAGCTGGTCTATCAGGTCCCTTCCATAGAGGAATCCAGAGAGAGGTGCATAAAACAACTCAACTCCTTTCATCCAAGCATAAGGAGGAGGGTCTCTCCCCATCAGTATCCTGCAGGATTAGAAAAGGCCTTATACGAATTGAGATCTTGGCTTATAACAGAAATCAAGGAGAAGATTATTTAATTATGCAAAACGAAAGATTTAGGTTTGGCATAATAATTTTAATGCTTATTGTATGTACAATTACACATGTTTACGCAAGGAAATTTCATGGTTTAACCATCGTATACACTCATTTATTTTATGTTCCGATAGTACTTTCTGCATACTGGTTTGGGATAAAAGCAATATTAATAGGTTTATATTTGAGTTCTATTACACTTTTAGGCGGATTTTTAGAAGGTATTACCATAGATTATGCAGATGTACTCAGAGCTTTAATAATGTTTTTTGTTAGCTTGATATGTATAAAGATGGCAGGAATAATAAACTTTCAAAACAAGAAATTAGTAGTATCCGAGTCATTTTATAGAACTATAGTAGAAAATAGCTTATTGGGTTTCTTAATTATTGATGATAGCACAAAAATTAATTATGTAAACGATCAATTTGAAAAGTTTGCAGGGTTTCTTAAATCTCAAATTGAAAATAAAATGTACTTAAAGGATTTTTTTCTCGGTAATGACTTGGAAAAAATGCTTGAATTTTATAATACAAACCAACATAACTACGGCAATGACAACAACAAACCTTTAGTTCTGGAAACAAAGTTCGTAACAGGAGACGATATACTAAAAGATGTTATTATTTGTACTGACAAAATAAAAGGAACAAACAAGTGGATAATAAGTATTCAAGATATCACACAATTAAAAGATTTAAAGAAAGAAAAGGAAGATCTTACAAAAAAATTAGAGGAAGCATTAACAAAAGTATTATCCGGGTTTATTCCAATTTGCGCCAATTGCAAAAAGATAAGAGATCAAAAGGGAGACTGGTTACCACCAGAGCACTATATTTCCCAAAGATCAGATGCCCAGTTCAGTCACGGGCTATGCCCTGAATGCAAAGAAAAATTATACGGCCATTTCTTAAAATCCAAGTCTTAAAGTAGCTTAAAAAACTCTTTTTATAACCCAAACCCTTATTAGGAGATAAACTTTTGTCTTTTTCCCCTTAGTACAAAAAACCCTTGACAACCCCTTTTTAAGATAGCAAAGTGTTAGCTCAATAATAATAAAGTGGAAGTAAAGTGGAGTGATGTTCAGGGGCAGATCCTCACATACCTTGGATGACAAGGGAAGGCTCATAATCCCTTCCAGGTTCATGGAATCTTTAAAAAAAAGGGGTGAGGACACCCTGGTTATCACCAATCACGAAGACTGCCTTATTGGTTTCACCAAAACAGACTGGGAAAGAATAGAGGAGAAGGCTGCAAGGCTTCCTTTATTTGACCCTGTTGCCCAAGCCTACCTGAGATATTTCATATCTGGAGCAGAATACTGCCAAATTAAAAACGGCAAAATCACTATTCCCTATGAATTAAGGAAAATAGCAAACATTGATAAGGATGTAACATTAGTCGGAATAACAACCCGTTTTGAAATTTGGGATACAAAGAGATGGCAAGAAATCTATCTAAAAAGTGCTGATGTTTTTAACACGGGAAAAGACCGACTTATACAGTATGGCATTTAGGAAATACTTCTGTGTATGAATTACTCCACAAACCAGTACTATTAAAAGAGGTATTGGAATTGTTAGTTGTAAATAAAAACGGAATATATGTGGATGGCACTGTTGGAACAGGAGGGCATGCTATAGGTATTCTTAAGATGTTGGGAGAAAATGGCAAATTAATTGCAATTGATAGGGATCCAAAGGCATTAGAAACAGCAAAAGCTGTACTGGCGGACTATAGCCAAAAGATTATATTCATAAGAGACAGGTTTTCTAAAATCCATGAAAATCTATTATCTTTGAACATAACTAAAGTTGAAGGCATACTTTTAGATCTTGGAATGTCTGTTTCTCAAATACACTCATCAGGAAAGGGTTTCAGTTTTCTAAGGGATGAGCCACTTGATATGAGAATGGATCCAGATATTTCACTAACAGCTGATAAAGTTATCAATACTTATAGAGAAAAAGAACTTGAAAAGATTTTCAAGGATTTTGGAGAAGAAGAAAAGGCAAAAAAAATAGCCAAAGCAATTGTATCTGAAAGAAAAGTAAAAAGAATAGAGACCAGTCGAGAACTTGCAGATATTGTGTCCAGAGTTAAAAGTGTTAAACATTCAAAGATACATCCAGCAACTAAAATATTTATGGCCCTTAGAATATATATAAATGATGAACTTAATGAATTAAGAAGTTTCTTGGAAACTTCCCCAAAATTGCTAACCCACAAAGGCAGACTATCAATCATATCATATCATTCACTTGAAGATAGAATAGTTAAAACTGCCTTTAAAATAATGGAAAAGTCAGGGTTTAAGGTTTTAACAAAAAAACCAATTAGAGCAACAAAAGATGAAATAAAAGAAAATTTAAGTGCTAGGAGTGCAAAGATGAGAGTAATAGAAAGGAGCTCATATGGATAAGGCATTAAATTCATACCAATATGGTCATTGGAGAGAAGGAAGACTAATTTCATCCGTTCCCGTCCAAAAATCAAGTTCGGATACTGTGCTGGCATTAATTATCACAATAATCCTGTGCATCTTAGTAGTTTTTGTAATCTTAGCTCGTGTGCATTTATCAACTAAAATAACAGATACTGGTTATAAGATAACCGCATTAACTAAAGAAAAATTAAGATTACTTGAAGAGAGAGACCGTCTAAATGCTGAGATAGCTTATCTCAAATCAGCTCAAAATTTAAAAAAGATGTTAAACAACACTCAATTTGTGGAACCTTCAATCAACAAAATTATTAGAGTAACAGAATGAAGGAAACATCAGTACATCGAGTTAGAATAAAGATTGCCGCAAGCCTCATATTTGCATTTATTCTGGCTTGTGTGCTTAAGGCCTTTTGGCTGCAGGTTATAGTTGCAGACAAGTACAGTAAAAAGGCCTTATCGGAAATAATCACATCTGTAAATGTCCCTGCCAAAAGGGGACAAATCTTAGACAGAAACGGAAAAGTCCTTGCAATGAGTATAGACGTGGCTTCTGTTTATGCCAATCCCCATAAAATCCTAAACAAAACCCAAACCGCCAAAGAAATCTCTCAAATCCTTAAAGTTGAAGAATCTACAATAATGGCGGCATTAGAAAGCTCTAAGCCCTTTGTTTGGATAAAAAGATCTGTGAGCCCATATCAGGCAGAACAAATCATGAGTCTGAAGATTGAAGGCATTGGCATCATAAAAGAATATGCAAGATTTTATCCAAATAAGGAATTGGCATCTCAAACAATAGGTTTTGTAAATATTGATAATAAAGGAATTGAAGGAATTGAAAAAGTATATGATGATGTTTTAACAGGTCCTGAAAAAAAGATTATACTGATGAAAGATGCAAGAGGTAAAGGATTTGCCGTTGTTAAAGAGGAATTTACAGAAAAAAGAAATTTTAATATTTATCTTACCATAGACAGAGAACTTCAACAAGCCCTTGAGATTGCCTTAAAGAACGTAGTTGAAACAAGAAAAGCAATCTCTGCAAATGCTGTACTAATGGACTGTAATACAGGTGAAATCCTTGCTATTGCAACTTATCCTTCCTATGATCCAAATAATTTCAAGAAATACGATGCCGCTTTTTATAGGAATAGATCAATAACAGATGTTTACGAACCTGGGAGTATCATGAAACCTTTCGTTTTTGCTGCAGCCCTTGAAAAAAATTTAATCAGCCCCATGACTATATTTGACTGTGAGCACGGCAAATATCCCATAGCCGGCAAGATTATTAAAGATGTGCAACCTTATGGGGCATTGACTGCAGAAGGTGTTATTGTAAAATCCAGTAACATTGGCTCCCTAAAGATGGGAGAAAGGCTTGGCTATGAAAATTTTTATAATTTTTTGAAGAAGTTGGGATTTGGCTCTCCTTTGGGAATAGAACTACCTGGAGAACGTAGCGGATATCTGAGGCCGCCACAGAAAATCAGAAAAATAGAAGAAGTAAATACCTATTTTGGCCAGGGAGTCACTGTAACCACGCTACAGATGGTTGCAGGCATGGCAGCTCTGGTAAACGGTGGTTATGTGGTAAGACCACACGTGGTGAAAGAACTTAAGGACGAAAGAGGGAAGGTGGTAAAACCTCCTGTCTTAGTTGAGGGAGAAAGGCTACTAAATCAGAAGACTTCGGACATAGTAAAAGGAGTATTGGAAAAGGTGACTACGGAAGGAACAGGAACAAAGGCAAGGATCCCCCTCTACACAGTTGGAGGAAAGACAGGGACTGCCCAAAAAGTGGATCCCAATACAAGATCCTATGCCCCTGGTAAATACATAAGCAGTTTTATCGGATTTGCTCCTGTAGAGTATCCAAGGTACGTATTGGGAGTGGTGGTTGATGAACCAAAGGGTGAATACTATGGTGGTGTGGTAGCAGCTCCTGTCTTCAGTCAGATATGTAGTGCGGCATTGGCACACACTGGGGTTTCACCTTCAGTTCCCAGGCCCATATTTGCCAATAAAGATAATGTGTTAAAACAAGAAGGCTTACTTATGGAATCCTGCCTTACTATGGCCCAAGATGATGTGCTGCCTGACTTTACGGGAATGTCCATAAGAGAGGTACTTAATACCACAAGACTTTTGAAACTCCCCGTTGAGGTTAAAGGATCGGGATTTGCCGTATATCAAGATCCCAAACCAGGATTACAACTAAGCCAAGTGAAAAGGTTGGTGGTGGAGTTTAGACCACCCCACGAAGCAAAGGGAGGGTGATTTGAAAATAGAAGATATCTTTAAAGATCTTCCAGTGGAATTACCCTCCAATTTAAAGGGCCTGAATGTAACAGGTGTATCTAACAATTCAAAGGAGATAAGGCCAGGCAATATATTTGTGGCAATCAAGGGATCTCATAGGGACGGACATAATTACATTCAAGAGGCATTGGCATTGGGAGCAGTTGCCATAGTGTGTAATAAATGCTTCCCAGAGCAAGGCACTAATTTTATAAAGGTGGAAGACACATCTAAGATCCTTGCACATATGGCAAAAAATCTATATCAAAACCCTTTAAAAGGCATGACCGTAATTGGTATTACTGGAACAAACGGAAAGACCACCACATCCCTTCTCATAGAATCAATCCTTAAAACCGATAATCTAAAGGTAGCCATTATTGGTACCCTTGGATTTAGATACAACGGTATATGGAATTATACTGATCTTACCACCCCTGATCCCTTGACCCTGATGAAGATATTCCATCAACTAAAACAATCAAAAGTGAATTATGTGGTAATGGAAGTGTCTTCTCACAGTCTTGCACAACATAGAGTTGATGCAATTGATTTTCAAATTGCTATATTTACTAACTTATCAAGAGATCATCTTGATTATCACAAAGATATGGAAGATTATTTCCTTTCAAAAAAGAGGCTTTTTGAACTATTAGCTAAGTCATCTCTCTATAAACAAGGTATTATAAACTTAGACGACCCTTGGGGCAAAAGGCTTTTAGAACTTACATCAATAGGCATAGTAGGTTACGGAATTAGTCCTTCAAACGAAATCCATCCAGTTTCATACAAATTAAAACCCTTTCAAACAACTGGTGTAATAAATACTCCTGCAGGACCCATCTCTTTTGAAAGTAAATTAATTGGTCAGCACAATCTATATAACATAATGGCTGCTATTGGTTGTGCTTACTCCCTTGGTATCTCAAAACACGCAATAAAAAAAGGCATAGCTTACGTGGAATCTGTCCCAGGAAGACTTGAGCCTGTCTTAAATGATCTGGGAATAAAAGTCTTTATAGATTATGCCCATACGCCAGATGCATTACAAAAGGTTTTATCCAGCATTAAAGAACTCAGCTACTCCAGGATAATACTGGTATTTGGTTGTGGTGGCGATAGAGATAGAGGGAAAAGGCCCCTTATGGGTAGGGTTGGAGCCGAACTTGCCGACTGGGTTATCATTACCTCCGATAATCCAAGAACAGAAGATCCCATGACAATTGTTAAAGAAATAGAACAAGGAATTAAGGCTTTGGGAAAAAGCAAAAATGTAAACTATACAATTGAAATAGATAGAAAAAGAGCAATTGAGCTTGCATTGAGAAATGCAAAGTCAGGTGATGTGGTTTTAATCGCAGGGAAAGGACACGAAGATTATCAGATAATAGGAAACAAAAAAATCCATTTTTCCGATAAAGAAGTTGCAATGGAAATAATCAATTCCATCAAGCGAGAAAACAAATGATATTGTCCGATATCATAGCAGTGACAAAAGGAAAGCTAATTTCGGGGAAAGACGATATCAATATTAGTGCTGTATCAACCGATACAAGGAAGATAAGAGAGGGTGAATTATTTATAGCAATTAGAGGTGAAAGGTTTGATGGCCATAATTTCATTGATGAAGCAATTAAAAAAGGAGCAAATGCAATAATTATTGATAATATTTCTACATGTGCAAAACAAAAATTACCATCTAACATATCCATAATAAGTGTTGAAGATTCTATAAAAGCACTTGGAGACATTGCAAATTGGCACAGAAGATCTTTCGATGTTTTTGTTATAGCTATAACAGGTAGTACTGGCAAGACTACTACAAAAGAGATCCTTGCATCTATACTGGGAGCCTATAGGCCAACACACTTTACAAAAGAAAACCTAAACAACCTAATTGGCCTACCTCTCAATCTACTTGAGCTAAACGAAACGCACCGATTCTCTGTCTTAGAGATGGGCATGAACAGACCAGGAGAAATTGCAAGGCTTACAGAGATATCAGAACCCGATATGGGTATTATCACAAATGTGGGACCTGCCCATATAGAGGCCTTTGGCAGTATGGAAGGAATTATATCAGCAAAATTAGAACTTCTAAAGGTTATCAAGCCATTTTGTCCTACTATTATAGATGGTGATAACGAATACCTTGTAAACAAAGCAAAATCCTATTTAAAACCAGTGGTAAAAGTGGGCCTTTCACATAAAAATGATTACGTGGTAACAATCAATTTAAATTCCACTCCAGCTAAACTTACCATTTTTTCTAACATAAACAACACCTCCTATGATTTCACCTTTAATATACCTGTCTTTACCTACCTTAGGAATGCAGCTACAGCTTGTTCAGCTGCAATACTTATGGGCGTTCCAGAGGATTGCATTCAAAAAGGCCTAAATGAATTTAGAGGAGTAAAAAAGAGATTTGAGATAATAAAGCTAACCCCAAGTTCTTATCTAATAGATGACTCATACAATGCAAATCCACTCTCCCTTCAGAAAGGCCTTCAAAGCCTAAAAAAGCTTTTTGGCGATTATAAATTAATCCTTTGTATTGGTGATATGCTTGAACTTGGAACATTTTCAGATACCTATCACCAACAAGTGGGGATATGGTGTGCTGATATAAACCCATACCATTTAGTAATTTTAGGAGAATATTCTGAGGTGATCATGAAATCTGCTTTAAATTCTGGGTTGAATCCAAGAAATATTTCAGTCCTAACAACAATAGAGGAAGCATATCACAAAATCAAAGAATTACTTACATCAAATACTGCCATTTATATAAAAGGGTCAAATAAAACAAAGCTTTATCAATTAGCAGATAAAATAAAAGAATCCCTAAATACCTGTGGAGGTAAATCACTTGGTATATAAATTATTTTTAGCATTCCAAGATGCTGTAGGATGGTTTAACGTTTTTAAGTACATTACCTTTAGATCAATGCTTGCGACACTCACATCTATAGTATTAGCCTTAATTTTTGGCAAGATCACTATCCAATACTTAAAACAATTGCAGATTGGGCAATATATCAGAGATGACGGACCCAAAAATCATTTCTCAAAAAAGGGCACTCCCACCATGGGAGGAATACTTATAATTGGTACTATCTTAGCTTCATGTCTTATGTGGATTGATTTCACAAATAAGATATTTCTTATAACACTGTTTATTTTTATTGGATTTGCTGCAATTGGTTTCTACGATGACTACCTAAAGAATATTAGAAAAAGTAGCAAAGGCCTTTCTGGCAAATCAAAATTTACTTATCAATGTATAGTAGCTTTTATTGGAGCTCTTTTACTTTATAAACTTGGCTTAATTTCCACATCCTTAAACCTACCTTTTTTCAAAAATGTTAGACCTGACTTGGGCCTTTTTTATATTCCGGTTATGGTTTTTGTAATAGTGGGCACATCCAATGCGGTAAATCTTACAGACGGTTTAGATGGCCTCGCCATTGGACCAGTTACAGTGGCCTTTTTGGCGTATTGCGTGTTCTGTTATGTGGCAGGACACTCAAAAATAGCCGAATATTTGCAACTGCCGTACGTTTCAGGGGTTGGCGAATTAACCATTCTTTGTGCAGCTGTAGTGGGTTCAGGCCTTGGTTTCCTGTGGTATAATTCTTACCCTGCCGAAGTATTTATGGGAGATGTTGGATCACTTTCATTGGGTGCCCTTTTGGGGACTATTGCTTTAGTAACAAAGCAAGAAATCACCTTAATTATCGTGGGCGGCATTTTTGTATTTGAAACAATATCGGTAATACTACAAGTTACATACTTTAAAGCAACGAAAGGCAAAAGGATATTACGTATGGCTCCTATTCATCATCACTTTGAGCTAAAAGGTTGGCCAGAACCAAAGGTAATTGTTAGATTTTGGATCATTGCAATAATACTTGGATTATTATCCATGACTACACTTAAACTGAGGTAGAGATTTGGAATTTAAAGCAAAAAATGTATGTGTAATAGGACTTGGGATCACAGGATACTATACTGCTAAGTACTTGGCCTCAATGGGTGCAAATGTTACGGTTACAGACACAAAAGATTACAAAGAATTTGACTCCCAAATACTTTCAGAACTTGAGAGTTTGAATATAAAACTTGAACTTGGGTTCCATAAAACTTCAACAATTCTAAATTCTGACTTTGTTATACCAAGCCCTGGTGTACCTTTGAACATAGAACCTTTGATCTTAGCTACAAAAAATAACATCCCCATATTAGGTGAGCTTGACATAGTATCTCACTATTTAAATACAAAAACTATTGCGATAACAGGCACAAACGGCAAATCTACTGTCACAAGCTTAATTGGCCAACTACTTATCTCAGCAGGATTAGATGTATTTGTGGGGGGCAACTTGGGAACTCCACCTGTTAAACTTCTTTTGGAGAAAAAGAAGCCAAATTATTTAGTACTCGAAATTAGTAGCTTCCAGTTAGATTTATCAAAAAATTTTAATCCTCATATTGCCATCCTTTTAAATATAACGCCCGACCATTTGGACCGATACAATAGTTTTGAAGATTATGTTAAATCAAAATTTTCTATATTTAAAAACCAGGGAAATCACCAATATGCAATTTTAAACTATGATGATCCAGTTATAGCTAAATATAATTTCTATACACAGGCAAAAGTTATCTTTTATTCGCTTCGTAATAATCAAAATGTATCTGCCTTTGTCTCAGGAGATAAGATTGTGACAATTCCTCCTCTTCCACCCACCCAAATATCTATTGCCAACTATAAATTATTGGGCACACACAATATAAGTAACCTTATCCCCATTGTAATTACTGGATTACTCCTTGGACTTAATAAGGATGCTATCGAAACAGCCATAGGTTCATTTAGGTCTCTCCCACATAGGTTTGAACATATGGCCACCTTTAATGATAGGGTTTTCATTGACGACTCAAAGGCAACCAATGTGGATGCCACTGTTCAGGCCTTAAAATCCTTAGATCAAAATGTTGTTTTAATCCTTGGAGGAAGGCACAAAGGAGGAGATTACTCTCCAATTGTAGAGGCAGGAAAAGGGAAAATCCGTCACGCCATTCTTTTAGGTGAGGCAAAGGAATTGATTGCAAAATCATTGAACAATAATCTGCCCTATTCCTTGGTAGATACAATGGAGGAGGCTGTTTACACAGCCTATGAGGTCTCATATCCAGGTGATGCCATATTGCTTTCCCCTGCCTGTTCCAGCTTTGACATGTTCAGGGACTACAAGCATAGAGGAGAAGAGTTCAGAAGGGCCGTGGAGACACTAAGATGATTGATGAAACGCAAAAAAGGCTAAATTTTGATTATTTCCTTGTTTCAGCAATATTATTGTTATGGATTTTTGGGATTGCAGTTATTTATACTACAAGCAACCAACTTGCAAACATAAAGTATGGAGATGCTTTCTATTTACTAAAGAAGCATTTAATATTTAGCATATTAGGCATTATAATTTTCATTATAGCAATAAAGTTTGACATTGAAAAGCTAAAAGATACAAGAATTCATACATTACCGATAAGCACCATTCTTCTAATAATAGCAGGATTATTGTTAATATGTGTCTTTATCCCAGGATTGGGCCATAAGGCAGGCAATGCAAAAAGGTGGCTAAATTTACTGTTTATTAAATTTCAGCCCTCTGAATTTTTGAAATTTGCATTATGTATATTTTACGCCAATTATATCATAAAATACAACAGAGACATTAATACATTTAAATACGGTTTACTTTTACCTTTCGCCATATTGCTTCCTTTCATATTCCTATTATTACTACAACCCGATCTGGGAACAGTTATAATGTTAGGACTTTGGCTGTGTGGACTGCTATTTATCTCAGGCACAAAAATTACCCATTTATGTGCCTCCCTTTTTTCCATACTTATGCTTGGTTCTCTCTTTGTTTTAAAGAAAGGTTACAATATTGAAAGGTTACTTGTTTACTGGGACCCTTGGAAAGATGCCTTAGGGAAAGGTTTCCAACCCATCCATTCCATGTATGCCTTTTCTTTAGGTGGAATCTTTGGCAGAGGAGCTGGAGAAAGCCTTCAAAAGCTTTTTTATCTCCCAGAGGCTCATACTGATTATGCCTTGGCCATTGTTGCAGAGGAATTTGGCTTACTGGCAGTAATATTGCTGATTACCTGTTACAGCATAATCATTATGAAGGGTATAATTATAGCCTACTCCACCAGTGACAGGTTTAAAAGATCCCTTGCATGGGGAATAATCAGCCTTTTTGCCTTACAGGTACTAATTAACATTGGTGTGGTAACAGCCTTATTACCTCCAAAAGGTCTGACATTACCGTTTATAAGTTATGGTGGTTCTTCATTGCTATTTACCTTTGCCATGTTGGGCCTATTGATAAACCTTTCAAGACAAAAAGAGGCGGGCAAAGGTGTTGGAAGCTTGGGCATTAGACACCTTAGGGCAATAAAATGAAAGCTATGGAAAAGATACTTTTGGTGGCAGGTGGAACAGGAGGGCACCTATTCCCTGGGATAGCTGTTGCAGAGGCTATTCAAGAGATTGCTCCTGACATCATCCCGATCTTTGTAATAACTGGAAAGACAATGGAAAAAAATGCCTTGGAATCAAAGGGTTATAGATATCTCACCATCCCCTCCCGAGGCATACAAGGCCTTAACTTATTTTCTCAGACAAAAGGACTCATTCTCACATTATTTGCACTCCTAATTTCCTTAAAGATACTATTACAAATCAAGCCGAAGGCGGTGCTTTGTATGGGTGCATATATTTCTGTTCCTGTGGCAATGGCAGCAAAGGCCTTGGGTATAAAGATATTTATCCACGAACAAAACAGTGTTCCAGGTTTAGCAAACAGGTTCATATCAAAATTTGCACACAAAGTTTTTCTTTCTTTTGAAACAAGCCTTAATTTCTTCAACATTAATTACACCATGCCAAGCTCGAAAAAGTTCTTTGTCGTTGGAAATCCAATTAGAAGTTCCCTTAGAAATGTACATGTAATCCCATTTAAAAATAGAGAGAACTGCATTTTAATCTTAGGAGGAAGCCAAGGAGCAAAAGCAGTAAACGAAATTGTAATCAAAGCTTTGTCAATTATAAATAAGGTCAAAGACTTTACCGTAATACATCTTTCTGGTAGCTCACATTTTGAATTTGTAAAAGAGGCATATAAATTAATTTCATTTCCTTCCCATGTTTATGAATTTAGACAAGATATGGAAAACCTTTACAACAAGGCTACCCTTGCTATTTCAAGGGCTGGTGCAGGCACTTTGTTTGAACTTTGTTATTTTGAAATCCCTTCCATACTCATACCTTACCCATATGCAGCAAATGGGCATCAACACATAAATGCCAACCTATTGGCACAAAAAGGTGCCTCTATAGTTTTAGACCAAGGAGACCTTACACCAGAAACATTAGCATATAACATCGAGGCCCTATTGGGAGATAAGGATAAGCTATTTAGGATGTCCCAGGCAGCCAAATCCATTGCAAGGCCAGAGGCAGCCTCGCTCATTGCCAAGGAGATAATAAAAGAAATCAAAAGAGAGGTAATAACTTGAGGCCCCTGGGATCTATTAAGAACATTCACTTTGTTGGAATAGGCGGAATAGGCATGAGCGGAATAGCAGAAATCCTCCTAACATTGGGCTATGAGGTCTCTGGCTCTGACCTTAAAGAATCCACTGCTACACAACGACTCAGGAATTTAGGCGCCCATATTTACATAGGCCACAGTGCTTCCAACTTAAAAGATCCAGATGTGGTTGTGTATTCCTCAGCAGTCCCCCTTGAGAATGTTGAACTGTTGGAGGCAGAAAAAAGAGGCATTCCTGTAATTAAAAGGGCTGAAATCCTTGCCGAGTTTATGAGGCTTAAGTATGGGATTGCAGTGGCAGGTGCCCACGGAAAAACCACCACCACCTCCATGGTTGCTTCAGTCCTTACCCATGCTGGCTTGGATCCCACAGTAATCTTGGGCGGTAGGCTAAACGTATGGGGTGGCTCCAACGCCCGCTTGGGAAAGGGAGATATCCTTGTTGCCGAGGCAGATGAAAGCGATGGCTCATTTTTGCTTTTATATCCCACTTTAGTGGTGGTCACCAATATAGATAGGGAACACATGGACCATTATAGGACCATGGATGCCCTCAGGGATGCTTTTCTTCAATTTGTAAACAGGGTCCCATTTTACGGAAAGGCATTTTTGTGCTTAGATGACCCAGAGATACAACACATCCTCCCAAAGATAAGGAAAAAATACCTCACCTATGGATTTTCAAGCCAGGCAGACTTAAGGGCATCTGACCTGATTATGGAAGAGCAAAAGGTTTCATTCAGCGTACGCTTGAGGGGTAAAGAATATGGAAGGGTCGAAGTGGGCATGCCAGGAGAGCACAATGTGAGAAACGCCTTAGCTGCTATAGCCATTGGCTTGGAGCTACAAATCTCCTTTGAGGCCATAAGAGCAGGTTTAAAGGACTTGGGAGGTCTTGTTAGGAGATTTCAAATAAAGGGCGAAAAACATGGAATATTAGTCCTGGATGACTATGGACATCATCCCACAGAGATAGAATGTGTTCTTAAGACTGCAAAACAATGTTGGCCAGACAGAAGATTAGTTGTCTTATTTCAACCCCATAGATTCACAAGGTCTCACGATTTATTAGAACATTTTTCAGTTGCTTTCTATAATTGTGACTTACTATTAGTTTGTCCTATTTACAGTGCAGGTGAATCACCAATAAGTGGAATAGATCATCATCTTCTTGCCAAAGAGATAAGAAAACATGGGCACAAGCAGGTATACTCTTTAGATAAACCAGATGTCAGAGGCATAATTGAAATGCTAACAAAAGGCGATGTGCTTTTAACACTTGGTGCTGGAGATATATACAAATTAGGAGAACAAATCCTTGCTGAACTTTGATATAAAAAATTCCATGGAAGAAATTTTAGCCCAAATAGGTCCAAGTGTGAGGATCAAACGAGATATACTTTTAAAAGACCTAACTACTATACGTGTAGGCGGACCTGTATCTTATGTAATCTTTGTAAAGGATAAAGAAACCTTAATAAAGCTAATTTTTTTGCTTACCTCCAGCTCCATACCTTGGAGGGTAATTGGAAAAGGGAGTAATATCTTGGGTCAAGATAAAGGTTTTGAAGGTGTTTTAATCCTCCTTGAAGGAGAATTCCTAAGTTACAAGGTTTCAAAGGAATCCTTGACAGCAGGGGCAGCAATAACCCTTCCACAACTCATGGCTATATGCCTAAGAGAAGGCCTTGGCGGACTTGAATTTTTAGTGGGCATCCCTGGAACCGTTGGAGGATCTGTTAAGATGAATGCCGGAGCCTTTTCAATGGAAGTAAAAGACAAACTCATTGAAATGGAATGGATTTCTCCTAAAGGTGCTGAAACCATAAAAACCTCTTCACTGAACTTTGGTTATAGAGAGTCTAATATCCCCCATCAAAATGTAATTACCTATGCAACATTTAAGGTTACAAACACTCCCGTCAATGAAATAAAAGCAAAGATGAAATATTTCATGGAAAGGCGCAGGAGTACACAACCTGTTGCAATAGGTTCCATGGGCTCTGTCTTCAAAAACCCACCTGGTGACTATGCAGGTAGACTGATCCAAGAAGCAGGACTTAAAGGCACAAGAATTGGAGGAGCATATGTTTCAGAAAAGCATGGCAATTTCATATTAAATGACGGCACTGCAACTTCAGATGATATATGGCAGCTAATCAGGCTCATAAAGTCAAAGGTGAAAGAACTAACAGACATAACACTTGAACTGGAGGTTCATACCCTTGACTAATATAAATCTTAACCAACTAAATATTATAGGGAAAAAACAAGAATTCAAGTTTTCTAAATTCAAAAAGTTATCGTTAAGCTGTTTAATTAGTCTGATTTTGTGCATATTATCCGTCTATATTTTGAAATACAGCTTTTTGTTGTTTATCACATTTTTATCATATAGCGACCTATTCAGAATAAAAAATATAATCATTAATTGTGATGAAAAAAATATTAATGAAGAAATTTTATTGTTAACAGGCTTAGATAATGGACAGAGTATCTTAAAACAAAATCTCAAAAATTTAAGAAGCAAGATTTTAAAACATCCAGCAGTGATTGATGCAAAATTGAAAAGGCAACTTCCTAACACACTGATAATAAATCTTAAGACAAGAAAACCCATTGCCATAGGATCATTAGATAAGCTTTATTTTATAGATGAACAAGGGAATGCTTACAAACGTGTTAGTGTTTTGGATACTTACGATTTTCCTGTCATCACAGGAGTACTTGGAAATAACATTCAAGAAACCGAAAAGAGACTCAAGGGTGCCACAGAGGTCCTAAAAAGGCTTAGAGAGATTGCCCCTGAATTTTTGTCATGGGGTGTAAGCGAAATTCATTATGTGGATGAAAGGTTTGTTGATATGTACTTAAAAGAGATAAGAGCAGGTGTACGCATTCATACCCCACAGATTCAACAGGAGATTCAAAAACTCACCAAGGCAATCTTTTATCTCAGAGAAACAGGGCTCTTAAATAAAGTGGCTCAGATCATCCCCTACCATAGATCTGGGGTGGCAATAGGGCTAAAGGAGAGTTTTTAGGATGCTCCCAAGAAGGCAAAACACAGTTGTGGGTTTGGATATAGGTACAACCAAGATTTGTGCCTTGGTGGCTGAAATAGCAGGGGATAAGATCAATATCGTGGGATTAGGAGTACATCCATCCCATGGTCTCAGAAAAGGTGTGGTAATAGACTTGGAGGGCACAGTACATTCCATCAAAAAGGCAGTGGAAGAGGCTGAAAAATCTTCAGGGGTTAGGATCACATCTGTGGTAACTGGAATTGCAGGCGGCCATATCAAGAGCTTCAACACAACCGCTAGCATCTCCTTAAACTCCTACGAGGTAACCCAAAGGGATGTGGAAAGGGTACAAGAAATGGCCAGGTCAGTTGCTGTCCCGATGGATAGGGAGGTTATCCAAACAGAGGTACAAGAATACTGGCTGGATGACCAGGGCGGCATAAAGGACCCGATTGGTATGTCTGGCAAGAACCTGAGCGTTTACCTGCATGTGGTAACTGCAGCTGTAGCCTCTGCCCAAAATCTAATCAAGGCTGCGAACTTGGCAGGACTGGACGTGGAAGACATTGTGCTCCAGCCCCTTGCTTCAGGTAGGGCTGTGTTGGGAGAAGAGGAAAGGGAGATAGGCGTTGCCCTTGCAGACTTTGGCGGAGGCACAACGGATTTGGCCTTTTACCACAATGGCACAGTAAGACACACCTCTGTTCTTCCCCTTGGCGGTGACAATCTCACCTACGACCTAGCAGCAGTCTTAAGGATCCCCAAATCAGAGGCAGAAAGGATTAAGATAAGTTATGGCATATGCCACAAGGGTTATTTGGATTCCTCCAAACAAATTGAGATCTCTGATTTAGGAGGTTGGAGCACAAAGCAGCTTACCCAGGAAAAAATTCTTCAAATCTTGGAGCCGAGGGTGACCGAGATCTTTTCACTCCTTTCAGAGGAAATACAACAAAGGGGTCTTAAGGATCGCATACATATGGGTATTGTACTCACAGGTGGCAGCTCTGTTTTGCCTGGGATGATGGAAAAGGCAGAAGAGATTTTTGGACTCCCGGTGCGTGTGGGATACCCAAAGGGCATTTCAGGGTCAGAGGCAGTTTCCTCTCCCATGTATGCCACTGCAGTGGGCTTGGTACTACATGCCTTGCACCTTGGAAGAAAGGTTAGGAGGTTTTCCAAAAAACAGGGCAATCTTTTTTTCAAGCTATTGGATACCATGAAAAGATGGTTCAAATAAAATTAAGGAGGGCGAAATGGCATTTGAACTGGTGGAAAAGCAAGGGATTAAAACATCAGTAAGGATCAAGGTAATAGGCGTTGGAGGAGCAGGAGGCAATGCAGTAAACAACATGATCTCTTCCAACATTGTGGGTGTAGATCTTTTGGTAGCCAACACCGATGCCCAAGATTTAGAAAGATCCAAATGCAAAAACCGAATACTCCTTGGTCCAAATATAACAAGGGGCAATGGGTGTGGAGGAGATCCAAATTTAGGTTCAAGGGCATGCGAAGAAAGCATCAATGAATTAAAGGACGCCCTCTGTGATGCCGACATGGTCTTTATAGCAGCAGGCATGGGAGGAGGTACGGGCACAGGTGCATGTCCTGTTATAGCCAAGGCATTGAAGGAACTGGAAAGGGAAGATGAAGGAATCCTCACCGTAGCAGTTGTAACAAAACCTTTTCCCTTTGAAGGCTCAGCCAGGATGAAAAGGGCAATTGAGGGCATTGAAAACCTTAAAGCACATGTGGATAGTATAATTGTCTTGCCCAATGAAAAACTCCTTAGCCTTGGCACTAAAAACCTAAGGTTTAAGGATCTTTTCCTTAAGGCAGATGAGGTGCTATACCAGGCAGTGAAGGGTATCTCAGATTTGATAACACGTTCTGGGTATGTAAACTTGGATTTTAGGGACCTAAGAAAGGTGCTTTCGTTCCCAGGCCAGGCAATAATAGGTCTTGCAAGGGGTAATGGAGAGGATAAGGTATTGGAGACCACCAAAAAAGCAATTAACTCCCCTCTCTTGGAGAATTCGGATATAAAAGGTGCAAGAGGCCTTATAATGAATTTTACCACATCCTCCGAACTCAGTTACGAAGAATTGGTAAAAGCAGCCCAACACTTGCAAGATCTTGTAACTCCTGAGGCAGAAACCTTTTGGGGCCTTGTATTTGACGAAGAAATGGGCGATGACGTTGAGGTAACAGTGGTTGCAACAGGCATAGACGGCCAAGATAGCATGTTCAAAAAAGAAGGAGATCGAGGGGATATCTTAAAAAAGATAAGGGAAGCAAGGCCAGAGGATCTGCAAGTTGATTGGGAGGTAAGGAGACCAGGCCATGTAATAAGTGATCCACCTTTGGACCATACGCCCATTCACAGCGAGGCCTCTAAGATCCACTTGGAAGAAAAGAAACCCTTTAAAAATAAACTGAGAGATCTATTCAAGGGAGGGAGAGACTTGGATTACCCCACTGTCTTGAGGCTCAGGGATCTACCCCAAAAAGGGTAAAGGGATGACATTGAAAAAGGCCCCCAGGCTTAGGATGGCGATTATATATCCCAACACCAGGTCCGTGGCACGGGCAAATCTGGGGGCCTGGATAGTATACAAAATCCTGACGAACCACCCTAAAGTGGAGGCTGTTAGGTTATTTTTAAAGGAGCTCACATCTGCTAATTTACCCATTATCCTTTTGGACGAAGGGGGTAATAGATGGGATCTTAAAAATTTCCATGTTGTTGCCTTTTCAGTTTCCTTTGAAAATGATTTAATAAATATTTCCCATATCCTTTCTTCTTTCTCAATCCCTTTGAGGTCACGGGAAAGGGATGAATCTTACCCCTTGATCTTGATGGGTGGCATAGTTCCTTCCTCAAACCCAGAGCCAATTGCCGAGTTAGTTGACCTTTTCTTATTGGGAGAGGCAGAAGTTTCTTTGAATAATACAATTGAATATCTCTTTGAACTTGCAGAGGGTAACTCAAAGGAACAAGTCCTTTATTTAATTCAAAAAGATCTTCCCTTTGCCTATGTGCCCCGTTATTATCTCCCTTTGTATGGAAAATCCCACGAACTTTTGGGATTAATTCCATCCAGAGCTGATTTTCCAAGTAAGATAAAAACATCAAAACACATGCAAATTGGAAATAGGGAAGTCTCTCCTTGGATAGGAGAAATACTTCCTGAAGATAGTGCCTTTCCTCAAAAGAGATTGGTTGAATTGGGTAGGGGCTGTAAAAGGGGATGTAGATTTTGCCTGGCAGGTTATGTTTATAGACCACCCAGATGGTATCACAAGGAAGACATCTTAAGATCTTTAGAAGAGGTGAAGGCTGACACAGTTGGTCTGCTTGCTCCTTGTATTACAGATATGCCACAACTTCTGAATATCTTAAGTTATCTTAGAACAAATGGCACATACTTTACAATCTCATCACTTAGAGCAGATGCCATAAATGAAGAACTCATTGAACTCCTAAAGTGGGCGAATCAGCGTAGTGTTACCATAGGATTGGAAGCAGGCAGTGCAAGGCTTAGAAATTTAATTAACAAACATCTCACCAATGAAAAGATATTTGAAAGCATAGAACTTTTGGCAAAGGGAGGGTTTTATTCCATAAAGCTATATTTTATCTTGGGCCTTCCCACAGAAGAGACAGAAGATATTGAAGAAACTATTGTTCTGGTAAAAAAAATTAGACATATTATTATTAAAAACATGGCTCCATCCAAAAGAGTGGCAAAGATAGTTGCAAATTTTTCTTACTTTATTCCAAAACCTTTTACTCCCCTGCAATGGAGTCCTATGGCAGATATTAAGACTTTAAAAAATAGGCAAAAAACAATTCAAAGGGCACTTTTAAAAGAAGGAGGGATCAATATTACTTTTGATACTCCCAAGTGGGCATATATTCAATGTCTCTTATCTCAAGGAGATAGAAGGGTATTTGAATTGATAAAGCTGGGAGATGCGTTTAATTGGGACTTTAATAGGTTACAATCAAATCATATCATTAATCCCAACTACTTTGTCACACGGCAAAAAGGCTTAGAAGAATACTTACCTTGGGACTTTATAAACAACGGAATAAGCAAGGAGTATCTTATAAAAGAATATGAACTTGCAATGAAAAGCTTAGAGAGTCCGGGCTGTAATTTAGCTAACTGTAAAAAATGTGGAGTTTGTGAGGTGTAGGATGGTAAAGATGATAGTAGTGGGACAACTACAAACAAATTGCTATATAGTTGCAGACGAAAATTTGAAAACAGGGGTTATAATAGATCCAGGAGATGAAGCATTTAGGCTTTTAAGACTCATTGGCCAGTTAGATCTGAAGATTTCTCATATTCTCATAACACACGGGCATTTTGACCACACAGGTGCAGCAGAAGAACTTAGATATCAACTGAAAGTTCCCATTGCAATGCATGCCTTGGATAGAAGGCTTGTTCCTTTTGAGCCAGACCTGCTCTTAAAAGAAGGTGATACAATGCAGGTGGGCCGATTTCCCTTGAAGGTCTATCACATACCCGGCCATAGTCCTGGGAGCATCTGCTTTTCAATGCCGGGCGCAATATTCTGTGGTGACGTACTTTTCATGGGATCTGTTGGAAGAACAGACTTTCCCGGTGGCAATCACAAGTTGCTCATATCTGGAATAAATCAAAAACTTCTGCCCCTTGGTGATCATGTAAGGGTCTACCCAGGTCATGGACCTTATACAACCATAGGTAGAGAAAGGCTTACAAATCCCTTTCTATCAAATAGTTAGATTGGGAATGAAATTATTAGATTTAAACATCAAACACAGGATAGGGGAAAATTTATGCTTTAAAAATTGACAGTTGGTCGGGACGACTGGATTTGAACCAGCGACCCCCTGAACCCCATTCAGGTGCGCTACCAGGCTGCGCCACGTCCCGAATGGTTTAATTTTATTTAGCAGTTTATCCTTGTCAAGGGAATAAAGTTGATGCAATCTTAAAACTCCTTCCTTTTGTTGCTTGACAGGCAATTATGAAATGTTATAAAAGGGTAAATAATAATAAATCAAGAAGATTCTAAATTGAAAGCGTATCTATGCCAAAATCCCTTGGGGACAAATGGTTTTGAAGTACCTGTTAGACTATGGCTAAAAGAAACTCTTTTACCTTTAACAAAACCATTTTTCTAAAGAGGATCTAAATGGATTACAGATTAAGCCCTTCCCAATACCACGC
>Ga0197142_1001132_pt1 | contig 24635 bp, 18 predicted proteins | sample GBS60_MetaG_FD_148614 | JGI IMG/M metagenome (GOLD analysis project Ga0197142, IMG submission 148614) | Sediment microbial communities from Great Boiling Springs, Gerlach, Nevada, United States - GBS 60_MetaG | ecosystem: Environmental > Aquatic > Thermal springs > Hot (42-90C) > Sediment... | reverse complement strand
CAGCTCCGCATGCAAGCCCAGGGGTTTCCGTTACGACGCCTGTAGCACCTTGGGCCAATAAGCTCTTTCTGCCGGACATCGCCCTCCACCGCGAGCAAGCCCCGCCGCCCGTGATCATCCACAACTTCGGTGAGGTTCCTCATGGCACGGTGTGCATGCACCGTTTCACCATTACTAATATTTACGATGTTCCCCTGCAAATCACCGAAGTGCGTAAGAGTTGCCACTGTCTGGATTATGTTCCCATGACCAAGGTGCTTCAGCCCAATGAGTCTGCAGAGTTTGTGGTCACGATGAACACCGGGAAGTTCGTGGGTTTCAATGCCCAGACGCTCTACGTGACATTTGGCCCTAAGTATGTTTCGACAGCGATCCTGCGATTGCAAGCTACCAGTCGGACGGATGTCAGTCTGCAACCGGGAGCCGTCCAATTTGGTGTTGTTCCCCCAGGGACGCGTGCGGTCCAACGTGTTCACATCAAATACAGCGGACGCAACCGGGACTGGAAGCTGACAGAAGTGGTGACTCCATCCCCTTCCGTTCAAGCTACCCTAACGGAGGTCAGTCGGGGTGGGCTGCTCCGAGGAGGAGTAGAGTATCACGTTGATGTGATGTTCCAAGCCGGCAGTGAACCGGGGCCGTTGAACGAGATGATTTACATCAAGACGAATGATCCTGCGCAGCCGGTGCTCCGTCTGGTCGTGTCCGCCGTCGTGGCCGCAATCCTAGAATGCTCGCCGGCTCACGTCCAATTTGATCCTGTGCCGGTAGGGCAGACGGCTTCCCAGCGCGTACTAGTGCGAGCGGCCCGACCCTTCCGTATCCTAAGTGTGGAGGGGGATGGTCAAGGGGTGAGCGTGGAATTACCGCCGGGGAACAATGCCCTGCCCGTTCAGTTTGTAACCGTCAAGTTTACTCCGGCACAGGCTGGTCCTGTCCAGCGAACATTGCGTTTGCTTACCGATCTGGACAATACCGTGGTTTCGTTGCCATTGACGGCTAAAGGGATCGACCGTTGACCACCCAAAACCGACTCCGTCTTCCCAGCCGGTACAGGACTACTCCGGGAAGCACCGTCCTAGGAATTCGCTCTGTCCCCCCATCGGCATCGGGTTCGAGGTATCAGGCTTGATTCCCTTCGTCCCGAACTATGCGGCTTTGCCTAGAATAAGATTGTGGTGCTTACGGGATCAAGAACCCCGCGGAAATCCATTCCCGACGTTTCTCTTCTCCTTTCTCGAGGAAACACTTCGATGGTTTCACAGAATCGTCTTGCCGGGCAGCGCAGTCCCTACCTCCGGCAGCACGCAACCAATCCTGTGGACTGGTATCCCTGGTGCCCGGAAGCATTGACCCTGGCCCGACAATTGGATCGTCCGATTTTCCTGTCCATCGGCTATGCCGCTTGTCATTGGTGTCATGTGATGGAGCGCGAGTGTTTTGAGAATCACCAGATCGCTGCATTGCTCAATGAGCATTTCGTGTCGATCAAGGTAGATCGTGAAGAACGGCCCGATCTGGATGCCTTGTACATGAATGCCTTGCACCTGCTGACTCGGGAAGGAGGGGGCTGGCCGTTGAGCGTCTTTCTCACCCCGAGCCTGACACCGTTCTATGCGGGAACCTACTTTCCCCCCGATGATCGCTATGCCCCGCATCGGCCGGCGTTTCCCCGCCTCTTGCAAGCTATCATCCAGGCCTGGCGGACACGTCGAGAAGAAATCGAACAATTGGGTCAGCAGGTCATCACGGCCTTGCAACAGATGCAGAATTCGCCCGAGGCTCCGGTTCTGCTCACCGAGTCGATTTTGCGAGAGGCAGTGCGGGCATTCCAGCGTGTGTTTGATCCGGTCTACGGCGGGTTCGGTTCCGCACCGAAATTCCCCCATGCTGTGGAGTTATCTTTGCTCTTGCGGCTTTCGGTCCGGTTTAAGGAACCAGAATTGCTGACCATGGTGCGGCAGACCCTCACCGCTATGGCTCGCGGCGGTATCCACGACCAGTTGGGTGGCGGATTTGCACGTTATAGCGTCGACGCCCGATGGCTGGTTCCCCATTTTGAAAAAATGTTGTATGACAATGCTCTGCTCGCCAAAGTGTATACAGAAGCAGCCCTCCTCAGCGGCGATTCCTTCTTCGCTGATGTAGCTGACTCTACGCTGGAATATGTGTGTCGCGATCTGACCTGTCCTGCAGGCTTATTTTGCTCTTCCGAAGATGCAGACAGCGAGGGGGAAGAAGGCAAATTCTATGTCTGGACTCTCGAGGAGGTGATGCAAGTTCTCGGACCAGAACTGGGAGAGTTCGCCTGCCGGGTCTGGGGAATTACGGAGGGGGGAAATTTTGAAGGGAAGAACATTTTGTATCGACAAGGGAGTGATGCAGATGATGCCCAGCGTCTCGGGCTATCGTTGGAAGACTTTCGCCGCAAACTGACGGAGGCCCGAACTCGGCTCTTTCAGGTACGCCAGCAGCGGGTACGTCCTGCACGAGATGACAAAATCATCACCGCCTGGAACGCCTGGATGATTACCTCGTTAGCTTATGCATCTGTAGCCTGGAATAAACCCGACTATCTCGCCCGAGCACGTCACGCTGCCGATCAGTTGCTTCGTTATGCCCGTGATTCCCAGGGGCGGTTACTACGCCTAGCTCAGCTTCCCGATGATAACGCGGCAACTCCGCCCCTGGGTTTTCTGGAAGATTATTCCGCCGTAATCGATGCCTTGATCACCCTTTATGAAGCCTGCGGGCAGGTGTCTTATTTACAGACGGCGGCTGAGTTGGCCCGATCGATGATACGCCGCTTTGCAGAACCGCAAGGTTCCGGCTTCTACTTCATCGCTGAGGACCAAGAACCGTTACCCACTCGTCTCAAGGAACAACACGACAGCGCTACTCCCAGCGGTAGTGCGCTGGCAATTACTGCTCTGCTGCGCCTTTCCCATCTGCTGCAGGATGCCGATCTGACCCGAAAAGCAGAAGAAACTCTCCGGAGCTATGCGACCCTGATGCACCAACAACCTTTAGCTGCCGGCCAGTTCCTGATTGCTCTCGATTGGTATCTCGGACCTGTGGATCAGGTGGCAGTGATAGGCCGACGGTCCGATGCGGCCACAGAGCATGTCCTGGCTATTATTCGTCAAGCCTTCCGACCCCGTCAGGTCCTGGCTATTCACGATCCCGACGATGGACCACCTTCGGACCTGATCCCATGGCTGGCAGGTAAGGTGGCTTGCCGAGACACCGTCACTGTTTATCGCTGTCGCGATTTCCAATGTCAGGCACCCTTGATCGGACGGGAGGCGGTCGAACGAGACTTCCGTCAGGATACTCAGGCTTCATCCTGATCTTTGATCGTGAACGAGCCTTCGCTGCACAGGGGAAGAGGGAAACACGGAGAAGGCGAAGAAGAAAAGATCGAGCTCACTTGAGGGGCCTTTCTGGGAGGCCTTCTTTCGCGGAAAATGGTCATAACGACAACCGCAGGCACCTTGGGAAAGGACTTTAGGTATGGTTTGCGAAAAAGGCGAACTCTGGGAATGATTGCAGCGTCATACCGATGCTGAACCAATGCGCCGGGTCAGAGGCCGTAAGCAACCCGTTGCTCCTTCAGACGAACCATTGTTACTGAACTCGGAAGGAAGAGACAGGTTTTCTCGGTCCCTTGAGCAGCCAGGCTGTCTTTGCTCACCATTCCAGGAGTCATAACGATGAGAGCTGTTGATGCCATTCAGGTAGTCGGAGTTGTGATGCGATGGGTGGGATGTGCCAGTGTTATGGGATGGGGGCTGATGACTCACACCACCAGTGCGGGGGCAGACCCGTTGTCCAGGGGTAACTCCCAGCAAGGGGTTGTAGTCAAGATCGGTAAGCTCTCAGCGACTGCTCCGGGAGAGTGGAAGAATGAGAAGCCGAGCAATCGGTTGCGATCCTATCAGTTCCGCCTGGCGGGAATAGACGGTTTGCCGGATGCGGAGATCGCCATTTATCCGGAGAGCCATCCCAGTCCCGAGAAGAACTTCCCCCGTTGGCAGGCCCAGTTTATACCGCCGGAGGGCAAAACGCTTGCGGATATCAGCCGCATCGGGGTTTGGGAATTGCCCATGGCCAAAGCCCATTACCTGGACATCCAGGGAACCTGGAGGTATCGCGAGCGGCCCAAGGACCCCTCTTCCAAAGAGATGATCCTTGAGAATTATCGCGCGATTTGGGTAATCGTGGCAGAGAAAGATGAAGCCACGCATATCCGCTTCAGCGGCCCCGCCCCGGTCGTGGAGAAGTATTACCAGAGTTTCGAGCAATGGCTCAAGTCCCTGAAATAGCTATCGACTCATAATCCAGATCGTTCAACGCCGACGGGCACGTATCGAGTGCGGAAAGAGCTTTTCCTGGAGCAAATTCCCCGCTTCATCGAAGGGCAGCGGTTGGGGTTCGCCGACCACCTCCAGGTCCGAACGTTGCCGGGCTTCTTCAGCCAGCGGAGCGGAAACCCAGAGTTCTGCCACCTCCAGAGTATTGGGAATCAGACACAGTTTGATTTGATCGAGCTGAGGTTGCCAGCACGTTTGCAAACATCCCGCAATGACTTCCCGGTCGGTGTCGAAGGCGAGAGGCAATTTGCTCCGCCAGAGGAAACGAGCGGTGAGGTTGTTCATGCGGAACGGGAGAGGATCGATAGCTGCTATAGCCCGCGTCGTGGTCAGATCGGCGATGCCGATTCCCGTGGCGTTGCCGTGGCTTTCCGGGGAAACATCGAGCAGCCCGATTCGGGTGATCCGGGGGATATTGGTCTCCATTTCTGGGGAGGCCTCGATGAGCATACGCCCCACCACATTCGGATCCAGTCCTGCTCCTGAGTAATTCTTGCCGCATTCGCCGACGATCAGGACGTCCAGGGCAGGGAAGGGGATACGTCCCATCAATTGCCGAGCCTGTTCTAAGAGTTGCGGTTCCCGCTCCCAGAGGTCTTCGCGGTCCACCACTTCGACATGGGCTGTCTCTTCGCGGGCATTTTCCAGTATGGCCAGGCCACCAAGGAACGGAGTTTTTTCCAGCACTACCTTGGCAGATTCCGGCATCATGTCCCGCAGTCCGCGGGTCCCGAAACTATGCACCTGGTCGGCACCCTGGCGTTTCCCCAGACCGATCACGAGCATTTTGAGGATGCCACTCTCAAACCGCCCCCGGAAATCTGTGTGGGGTTTGACACGCGAAATGGTGATCACACCGTCGGCGGCCAGAGCATTGCGGTCCCACCAGACCGGTTGTCCCCAGGAGTTGTACCCGATGCAGACGGCGTCCATATCCGTCAGGACCGGAACCCCCAGGTGCGCCTCATCGATCTGGTAGCTTGCAAGCAGTTCCCGTTGACCTTCCGAAGTGGCGCCCCCATGCGACCCCATCGCTGCGACGATGAAAGGTTGGGCACCGCGTTCCCGTAATACGGCCAACGTAGCACGAACGATCGTCAAATAATGGCGAATTCCACGACTTCCACAAGCCACAGCAATACGCATCCCTGCTCGAATGCGACTGAGGGTGCGCGAACGATGCCAAGCCCCAATGACTGCCGATGCTACGTCGGCAATCTCCGGTTGCGGGGCGATCTGGCGAACCAGTTGCACATGCGGGAATTGCACGATCGGCTGGTCTCCTTGCTGTCGATGTTATCGATGTCCATAACGGGCAGAGTGAGGATGAATCCCCTCTTCACACCGGATCACATGATCACTCCGGGATCACACGCAGGGTCAGGCGTTGATTCTGCCGCAGGATGGTCACCTCCACTGGAGAGCCACTTTTCTGCCGGCTCATGACCGTCATGTAAGTACTGATGTTCTTGATGGTTTCTCCCGCTATGGCGACAATCAGATCCCCCTCCTTGATGCCTGCTTTTTCGGCCGGACCACCTGGGGTGACACCATCGACGAGAACACCACCGTCTTCGCTTTCATAATTACCGGGACGGATACCCAAACGAGGCATCTGAGTGCGCGAGGGGGTTTGGGCTTTGGGGTCTGTCGGGTCGCGCCAGACATCACGAGTCACCTGATACTTCGGCTTTTCCGGCAGATGAGCGGCGAGTTGGATCAAGCGTTCGGCGAAATCCACGACTTCGGCCATGCCCTCATAATTCAAGGTGTCTGCTTTGTCCGAAGGACGGTGGTAATCTCCGTGGGTCCCGGTGTAGAGAAACAACACAGGTACCCGCTTGCGATAAAAAGAATCGTGGTCGCTGGGACCGGTGCCGGCAGCTAGGGTTCTCAGATACAAGCCGGGGTTACCATTGGCCTGCCGGACCAAGGATTCCAGGCCGGTACCGGTTCCTACCCCATAGACGAGCAAGCGCTCTTTCTTTTCCCAACCGAACCAATCAGCAGGGACAAGCCTGGCTCGACCAATCATATCCATGTTGATCATCAGGGCGGTTGTCTCCAGGGGGTAGAGGGGCTCCTTGCAGTAATGGAGGGAGCCATAAAGACCGCGCTCCTCCGCACTGAATGCGATAAAGAGCAAGCGGCGTCCCTGTCGCTGGGGCTGAGAGGCAAAGCGGTAGGCCAGTTCGATCAAGCCGCTGGTACCACTGGCGTTGTCATCTGCGCCATAGTGAATCTTGCCGCGGGCATTTGCACCCCCCAGGCTGCCGATGGTCCCGTAACCGATGTGGTCGTAATGGGCACCGATCACGATCGTCTCGTCGGAAAGCGGCCCGGAACCTTCCAGAACTCCGACAACGTTCTTGCACTTGTACTCGGTGCGTTCGACACGGACCGTCGCTTGCAGAGTCCAACCTTCCAGTGGCAAGGAACGGGGACGAAGGTCCGTATGGACCGCCTTCTCCCAAGCAGCGAGCGATTGTTGCTGGGATTGCAACATGCGGTCCAATAAGGCGCGTTTGAAAAACAACACGGGAAATGGGGCTGCCGGATTGCCCACCGCGTGGTTGGCAAATTGCGGCAACGGGTCACGTTCACCCGCGGAGGATGCATCGTTGACAATAACAACTCCTGCTGCTCCGTGCCGCTGAGCATTGGTGATTTTCGTGACGAAGGCGGCATGTATGCTCTCTTCCGGAGTAGGCACGTTCGGGTCGAAGCGTTGCTCGCCTCGCTCATTGGGACGCGGGGTCCGACGCAGCAAGACCACGATTTTGCCTCGGACATCCAGACTGGCGTAATCGTCGTATTTCAACTCCGGAGCTGTAATCCCATAGCCGACAAAGATCAGAGGAGCCTGAATTTCCCCACTGCTACTGAACCCCATCACGGCAAAGTCGGTTCCCGCCTCGAGGTCAAGCCGCAGGTTCTGGGGACCTCGCAGTGTAGCTTGAGGACGTTCACTCAATTTGGCACTAGCTGTGACCGTGAATGGCTGATAATAGCTACCATCCTTGCCTGCTGGGTTCAGGCCCGCCTTGCGAAACTCCTCCGCAATATAAGCAGCTGCTTTTTCGATCCCTTGGGTATCAATACCGCGTCCTTCGCATTCGGCACTGGCTAAGAAGCCGACGTGCTGCCGCAGACGTTCTACGACCGCTTCCCGGTTCCGATTCCATCCCCTTACTTTTTCGCTCGCTCTTACTTTTTCGCTCGCTGAGCCTGGTGTGACGGTAGCATTCCGTGTTCCTCTCACTTGGGCCAGGAGAGGGGGTTCCACGTCCCGTGTGTCGCTCAGGCCGGCAGGAACCCACAGCCAGACCAGCCCAAGTACCGTCCAGAATATCCCTAACGACATCGGCCGTGGAATCTGCAACGGGCGGCGAATCTCCGGAAGTTGATTCATAAGAAGTGGCCCTTGATCGGAGGTTGGCAATTCCTGGTTGGCTATCCCTTGCTTTATTATCTGCTTTCCCAAACGCCAAGGACAAGTTGATGCATGATGGGACGCATCAGTTTTGGGCGAATTCGCACGCGGATGTTCCCCATGTAGTTCTAAACTCGAATATAACCGGAGTGCGATGAAAGCAGCTGGCTATCACTGTCAACCGTGCCGGACCATTCCTGCGTCCCTTGTGCGAAGTGAACCGGAAACTCGAGATCGAAAACGAACATATGTCAGCACATGTTTGGACACTTCACAATGCCTGAAAACAACAATGCCTCTCAGTAGTGGTTATCTCTTGCGTGGTTCTTGGAGAGTTGGTTGCACCGTTATGTTACGGTAAAGAGAGGGGACGCAGGAAATGTTGCAAAAGGAACGTGGGGTCGATGGGGGGAGGAGTATATGGTGGGTAGTTGTACATGCCAGGGTAGGACGGATAACCCCGCATCTGGGGTGGGAATTCGGCCCTGAGGTTCGCAGCGGCGTAGTTCGGAACCACGGGGTCGTTGCGGAGAGGTGCCAGGGGGGACATTTGCGGCAATCGAGCTGATGTTGTGGAAATGGGTCCGGGGTGGGTCCCGGGTGGAGTCTGGTGAGAATCCTCGGGTGGTGCAGCGGGTGGTGCAGATGGCGGTTCTGAAGAGGGCCACGTGCTGGTGGATAGCGTCGGCAGCCGCTTGCCCGTGGAGGAGGGATCGGTGTGGGCAATAGCAGTATTCACACGGCTCGGAGTGGACCGATGCGTCGTGCCTGATGATTGAGGTTCATAGGCGGCTGGCGAGATTCTGCTACCAGGTGATGATGGGGAATTGGCGTCTGGGAGCAGCTGGCCTGGATTGGTTTTCCCTCCCTGAGGTTTGATTTCCCCACTTCCCGAAAGCCCAGATTTGGGAATGGTGGGAAGACCGGCTGGCGGAGGGAGCGGTGCCTGGGGTCCTCCGGGAGGGGGAGGGGGAAGGGCAGGTATGGTGCCTGCTCCGGGAATGGCAGGCATACCGCTTGAACCCCCTGGTAGTGTAGTGGGAGGAATTACCACACCGCCACCTGCTGGATTTCCGATACCGCCCCCTGCAGGAGGTTGAATGCCGCCACCAACCGGTGGGAGAGCCGGTGGAATTCCTCCTCCACCGGCTGGAGGTGGACCGCCGTCTCCGAAAGCGGCTGCCTCGCGAAAACGGGTCAAATCGTGCCGTCGAATCACGATCCCTACGCCGTTGGGACCGGGACCCATGGTATATACGCCGAACTGACCGGTCGTTGTCTCGGCCAGATACAGTGCGGATTGGCCCTGCGTGATGTAACCGGTGGTCATGAGAAAATGTACATCTGCCTTGCGAGCCAAGCCGAACTCCGTGGTCAAATCGACTTCAGCCCATCCGACGATCTTGCCACTATTTCGGTCAATGACGGTGCCTAATAATTTTCCGGCCTTATAGTCCAGTAACCAGACGCCATCGGTGGGAATGCGGGGATTGACCGCCACTGCACCCGTAGCCATGATGTAATCGCCGTAACGATCATTGGAGGCGGCATCCGCCGGCTTGCTGACAGACAGGAACAAGGTCGCCCCAGCCGCCCCAATCGCGGATGCCAACGCAATGACGGACACATGGATGATCCCACGCATATCCCATTCCCCCCTCTGGCCGCGGTGCTTCGGACTCGACTTTCCCCAGGGCTATAACTAATTCCACGTTATTGTCCAGAGCAGTCTTTTCCAAAACGAAGGATCACGAGGTCTCCTTGATCCTCATCAGCGAAAATCCGAGTTGGACGTTGGGTAAGCCCAAGGGCAGAGTCGATAAAGGTGTTCGGCCAACTGGGCAAGAAAGAGATGGGACGCCTCTTCCAGCAGCGATCGATGAGTCCACAAGGGAGTGCCGACCCAAACAGTCAATCGCCCACGGGCTTCGGGAGGACGTTGATACCATAGACGTTCCAGAACCCAGTTGTGCGAGTCGCCCAGCAGTTGAACCTTCCGTTCCTCCGCTTCGGTCCAAATCTGTCTGCCCTCTTGTGTCCAGTACCAGATCATGAAGCGTTGAGGACCCTGGGCAAACAGCCGTTCGGTGACGCTCAACTGTCCTGCACGCAAGGTCAACATCATCCGGCGCCGTTCCAGACACGTGAAGCCGCGATTCGGCCAGCATACATCCGGGTGGTGATATCCTTTCACCATCGCGGGAGACGACCAGAAAATGATCCACACTTCCCAGCTATGGCCCAGGCTATCATGGTACGAGCGGTGCAGAATCTGATCTGGAGTGAGCATGTCACGGATGGAGTCGGCGATCGGCATGTCTTGGCCTGTGAAGTCGGCAAAATGTATGGGTAGTCCGTCCAGTGGCGCTTCAGCCCGGATCTCCGCTCGCTGGTGCCAACCCAGCCCAAATGCCAGGAGAGTGACAAAAGTAGTCACGCTTAGGGACAGACAGATTCCAGTTGCCCTCCGGACGCCGGTGACGCAGGTGGCATGATCAGCTCCTTCCCGGCAGTAAGGGTCGGCGACGGGTAAGACCTGAGTGGGGAGCACAGGGGGAGGAGACCCTGCCGGAGCGGAGACAGAAGGTCTGGAACGAGATGGGAGTCGCTGGGTGAGAAGGTACACCAGGCCGAAACCGAGAATGACCATGAACAAGCCGAGCACCTGATGCCACCATCCCTGGATGCTCGCTGCTCCCCAGGTTTCGCATATGATGCCACTGATGATGATGCGGCCGGCGTTGATCAGGATGATCATGGGGAGGGTGAGTATCATCAGGAGCAGACCCCTTCGGAGTGGGAGGTGCTTCAGGTAAGCTAGAAATGCGGCGACTGCCAGCATCGCTGTGACAGAGCGGATGCCGCTACATGCCTCCACGATGTTCAAATCACAGTGTGCCAAGTGAAGCACAAATCCTTGACGCTGAACCGTCCATCCCAGAGCATCGAGGACGACTCCGGCGAGGGTTGTGGTACAGTACTGCAGACCGAATTGCAAAGGAAGTTGAAGGCGTTGGGGTAGAGGTAATGCGAACAGGAGGAAAGCCAGGGGAAAGGCGAACTGACGCAGGAGTGACCAGCCGCCCAGACGTAACAGCGTTCCGAGGACTATGATCATCCAGGCCGTGAAGAGCCACCAAAGCAGCAGGGGGCGGGGGCTGACCTGAGCTTGCAAGAACACACCCACAGACAAGAGCAAGCCACCGACCAGAAGCAGACATGTGGGCAAGAACTTCAGGGAGGACAGCTTCGTCGGCGGTAGATGAGTATATTGTCGCCTTGCGATGACCGCGGCCGCTATCAGGATGAGGGCACGATCGGCGTATTCCGTCTGGATACCCCAGTAATGGATCAGAGGAACCAGCCACCAGGGGATGGCAGTTGCCAGGAGAAGGCCGCAGATTTTTGTTGAGGTGCATCTCACGGCTGCTTTTTGGTATCGGAGGAAGGTGAGGGGCCCTTCTGATCCTTCTGATTCGAAGATGAAGCGGGAGGACCGAGTTTCTCGGCCAGGTTTTCCGCCTCCTTGCGGTAAAACATGGGAGACTTATTTCTCAGGGCAGCTTGAAGAAGAGACCGGGCTTCATCCGAGGCTCCTCGTGCCTGCAGTACCCTGGCGAGGAAATAGGCTCCGTCGGGGCTGAGCAGACTCAAGCCGAGAGCGGAGCGAGCGACTCGTTCGGCCTCTGCTTCGCGTCCGGCCTGGAGCAAGGTGTAGGCCAGCACGGCTCGGGCATCTGCCTGTCCCGGTTGTTGCCGAGTGTAGTTTTCCGCCAAGGCGACCGCACGTTCCTTCCCTCGAGCATCCCCACTTTCCGCCAGCAACAAGGCGAGATTCACGATCGCGAAGGGAAAGGAGGGATAATCCCGGACCAATTCCTCGAAAATCTTGATGGCGGTGGGATAGTCGCGCTCATGACGGGCGAAATAACCCCATAAGGCGCGGGTATCACGATGGTTGGGCTCCAGGCGTTGCACGGCTTCCAGATGGGGGCGAGCCTCCGGACGTCGGCCCTGTTCTAGCAAAAATACGGCGAAGAGGCGACGCACCCGCACATCTTCGGTATGGTTCGCGACGGCCTTCCGGAACCAGACCTCGGCCTGGTCGAACTCCTGACGCAGGGCATACAGTTGGGCTAGTTGCAACTCAGCCGGTTCCAGGGTAGGATCGTCCCGTTGAGCTTGCTGCCAATGCTGGAACGCTTCCTCGGTGCGGTTGAGCAGGAACAGAAGCCGGGCGAGACGCTGACGCAACGGGGCATTGTGGGGGTCGTTTTGAAGAATCTCACGCAACTGAGTGTAGGCACTGAGGAAATCCCGGCGAGCCTCGTAAGCCGCGGCCAGACCAAGGCGAGCTTGCAGTCGGACCTGCTGTTTGTACGTGCCTTCCCAGCGGGGCGTGTCGAGCATATCCAAAGCCGCCTGGCAGTTGAGAATCGTATCGGTGATCCGACCTTCCAGGAAGGCGAAGTGACCGTTGGTCAGGAACACTTCCGGATGTTTGGGATCTTCTCGGGCAGCTTCTTCCAACCAGAAACGGGCCTGAGCCAGTTGGCCGGCTTCGGCAGACCAGCGAGCCAGCAAGACTTTCGCGGGCATGGGGTTGTTGGGGTTGGCCTTGGCAGCAGCTTCTAGCACTTGCAAAGCCTCCTCCCATTTGCCGGCCAGAAAGGCTTCCCGGGCCCGCTTCTGGTCGGGCGTCAGACTGATGCCACCATTGCCCACAGGAGGAGATGGACGAGGGGGATCCGACGGTACACGAGGTGCCGGCGGCTCGAGCGTTTTTGGGACAGGCTGGGGTAGCTCGGTTTGTGCCTGGGTAAGATCAGCTCCCATCATCAAGATCAACGTCGCGGCTACACGGAGCCAGAAGGGTCGGGTACTGCGCTGAGGAGAATTCCTGGCATTGTGGAGCCGAACATGATTCTGTTCGATCCATCTCCACGGTTTCCGGAGGGAATGGTGATGACCTCGGTTCATGGCGACTTTCCCTGGAATATCCGATACTTGAGCGCTGCCCAATCAGCCTGTTCCCGTGCGGAGCGGTAAGGAGTGAGAGTAGCCTGGTGCAAGGCTGCGGCGGCCTGTTGAGGTTCGCGCAAATCATGATAAGCCCAAGCCAGGGCAATCCACAAGGCAGCAGGGGGTGAGGAAGACCGTGGCAAAGCAGAGAGGATGGACAAGGCGTCTTGGGGTTGCTGATTGGCCAGCAGGATGTAGGCCAGTGCCAGTTGCTGTGCGGGGGTGAGTGGACGGGATGAAGAAGGAGGGAGTAAAGGTGTGATCAGGCGGCGGGCAACCTCCGGTTGTCCACGACCAAAGGCGTAGAGGATGGCCTGCGCGAGCAGCATGTCCGGTTCGCGGAGTTGATCGGGGGGCAGGGTTTGAAAGGCGTTGAGCGCCGCGGTAACCGCTTCGCTATCCCACAGAGCTGGTCCTCCGGTGGGATGAGGTCGCACCAACGCTTCGGCCAGCCGGAAGCGCAACTCCGTGTAGTAGCGACAGAAGAGCGGGTCGCCGCGAACAACACCAGCCTGAAGTTCTCGTACGGCCCAGCGTAGAACCTCGACCGTGGTTTGAGCGTTCTCCCCGCTGCCTCGCAAAAAGGCTGCTGCCGAGGGACTGTTTGCCTGTGAGGGAGGAAACAATTCATGGTAACGTTGGATCAGAGCCTTAGGGGAAACGGTCGCTGCCAGGCAACGGGCGTAGAGTCGGGCCGCTTCAGGATGGCGGTGCAACCATTGCAGGTCCAGACTTTCCAGGGCCGACCAGGCCCGCCGACTCTCCCCACTGCGCAGCCACAGGGTGGCTTCCAGCAGGCATGCGGTGGGATGGCCCGCCTGGATTTGACGAACCTGTCTACAGGCCTCGATGGCTTGCTCATAGTTCTGGAGTGCGGTCGCGACCTGGGCAGCCAGGCACCAGAGTTGCGGTTCATTTCTCGCCTGTTCCGCCTGTCTCCACAGGTGCTGCAATACGTGATGCAGACTCGACTCACTAGCGAAATGGGTCAGGAAGGGGAGAAAACGTTCCCAGACGGGAAGCGGGTCCGGACAGCGACGCAGAGCTTCCTGGTAGTGATCGAATGCCGTCCGGATATCCTTTTGTTGCCAAGCGAGTTCGGCGAGTTGAACGTATACCTCGGGTTGATGAGGTTCGAGGGAACGCCAGGCATTCAATGCCCGTTGGCGTCGGCGACGGAGGCCCTCCTGATAAGCGGTGATGCGACCGGCAGGGAACTGTGAGGGAGCTTCACGCTGCCATCGGAGCAACTGCTGCTCCAGAGCGGGAGCCAGCACGAGCCAGTAACGCAAAACTTCCGCGTCGGCTTGGGCTATGGCGTGTTGCACGGCCAGTTCGCTCAGTTGATCCACATGGGCCCAGTATCGGGACGCAGTAGTTATGCTGTTCGTGGGTTCGGCCACAGCCAGCCAACAGGCGATGAGATGCAATTGCTGGAGGGGAGGTGCTTCCTGGGCTCTGGCCGTACGTAAAATCGGTAGCACCCGACGCTCCAGTACTCGGTGCAATGGGTCGGTGTCTTGGTGGAGCCAGTGCCACAGCCGCAGGGCATAGAGCAGTCCCGCTGGCGTGGTCAGAGCCGTTTCATCTTCCGGATCGGGAAATTGATCTAATAGCTGGCGGATCTTCGGAGGAGGCTTGCTCCTGGTATCCCACCCGGCTTGTTCGTTCAAAGCAGCGTGGAGGCGTACGCAATGGGCTAACCAATGTCTGGGGAATCGCTGGAGCACCTGCTCAGCTTCCCGGGCCGCAGCGGTCAGGTCGTTGCGGCGGAGATGATAATCCATAAGCAGCGGTGCCAGTTCCAATGTCTCGAGCGTAGAGCTTTTGCGAGTCCAGGCCGTGTGCAAAGCTGCTGCGGCGACCGGAGGTGGATCGAAATCAAGCAGTGCCTGCAAGGCCCGCTCTAATCCTTCAAAATCGTGATCCTCCAATGCCTGACGATATTGGTTCCAGGCATGGGTTTGGGCAGTGTGCTGGCGTTGCGTCTGGAGGCGTCGGTATTCCCATCCGATGATCCCGGCACCAGGTGCAAGCAGGAGGGGAGTGGCGAAGATCAGGTAACGGATGAACCTGGGCTGACGCCGGAGCCAACTACGGAGGCGATGGTGCCAGCTTGAGGACACAACCTGCCCAGAGCATGCAGACTTGTCCATAGGATTGACCAGCCTGTCCGTCGTCGCGGCAGCCCAGAGGAAGGTGAGAGGACGTTTTTTTCTCGGATTCTACAAGTTTGGACCTGTGTCCTGCCTTCCCGGACGTTACTTTTATGAGTCTGGATGTTGCACCGCTTAGCAGCGACTGTCGGATTTCATGTGGCAGCGCTCATAGGCCGTGATTTTATCGGTCCGACGGGCGTGGCGTCCCCCTTCAAACTCCGTGGCAAGCCAGACGCGGATGATTTTTTCGGACATTTCCTCTCCGACAAGATCAGCTGAGAGGCACAGGACGTTGGCGTCATTATGGCGTCGACTCAATTCCGCATCGATGACATCCCGGCAATTGGTGGCTCGAATGCCTGCCACTTTATTGGCAGCAATGCACATGCCGTGACCCGTACCACAGATAAGGATGCCGCGATCTGCTTTGCCGTGGACGATGGCTTCCCCTACAGCCACTGCATAATCCGGATAATCCACACTGGCGGGACTATGGGTGCCTAAGTCGAGCACCTCATGCCCCAATTCCCGAAGCAAGGCGATCACCCGTTGCTTGACGGGTACACCGCGATGGTCATTCCCCAAGGCGATTTTCATGATACGAACCACTCCATGAGCAGTTGCTCCACTTGATGGCGCATCAGGGCGGCGCAGTTCCGATAAGCGTCCAGCCCGGCACCCAGTGGGTCCTCAATATCCGTGCCCTCGCAGAGCAGACGGGGTGATGGGCCCAATCCGGGATATTGTTCCCTGAGGATTTGCTGGTGCCTTTGCGTCATCGTAATCACCTCATCGGCCATTGCCAACAGCCAGGGTTGCAAAGGCTGACTCCGATGTCGGCTCAGGTCCACTCCGTACTCTGCGGCTACCTGGATAGCCTCAGCGGTGGCTGGCCACCCACCACTAGTACACAAACCAGCCGAGGTGATCCATAACCCCCGCCGGGGCAGATCATCGATAGGGCACCTCAGGCGGTTTGCTGCTAAAGTCTTGGCCAGCCCCTCTACCAGCGGACTGCGGCACGTATTTCCTGTGCAAACAAAAATAATCAACCGAGCTGTCAGGTGAGCCAGTTCCTCGTGGCGGACTGCTCCTTCTTCGATCATCTCCCAGTCGTTGCCGAGAAAACAAACCTGAGAAGGCCGGGTTTGGGAGGGAAGGGTGCCTGCAGAAATCCCAAGAGCGTCGACTTCATCCATCAGGTCCAATGCGGCTTCCACGTTCGGAAAATAGGTATCGGCTATGAGCCATGGCGAGTCATCCAGAATTCCGGCAACAGTGCTGGTCACGGCATGTTCCGGATACCGAATGCGCAGGCGGTGCTGGTGATCCGTTACCCATTGCCACCATGCCGGCCGTGCGTGACTCTGTTCTCCTGGACTCTCCCCAGGAAGTAAAGCGACTAGTGGCAACGGCCAGGCTCGTCGCAAGAGCCGTTGCAAAGGCGGGGGTATTTCCAGGCCGTACGCACGCAAGGATTCGCCATGGTGAATCCACAAAGCTGCCGGTTCCCGCAGGCGATGGAGCAGTACATCCAGCCGCGGAGATCGGGCGGGTAATGCGACCACATACCCGCAGTCCCCCGGCAGGATGACCGGTGCTCCTTCGGCCGCTGTCGCCAGGATCCGTTCCTGAAGTTCCTCGGCGGCGACGGTGGGGTTCCATTCCAAGACCGCCGGCATGACGGTATTTCTCCCGAGTGTATGATCAACCGTACCCCACCTCCCACTCCCTCCTCTGATGTTTTACAGAAGCTGTTCTCCGGTTGCCAGTTGGGATGGGCCGTTGGAATCGGTGGCCTCGGTTGGGAAGGACAGCTGCATAATAAGTCGATTAGGAAGGACAGCTGCTAATGATGAGAAAGATGCCGGAATCGGTGTGTTCCGAGAACAGTAAGGAAGGGTTGCGAGTACGCCTGTTGTTGAAAACAAGCGGGATTTCCTCGGGGATCGGGGAGCAGGGTGGTCAAACCTGAGCGTGAATCGAGGGGCAGGGTGATTAACCCTGAGCATGAAGATGATGGATGATCTGTTCCGTGAGGGTAGCGGTGGTACCATTGCCACCCAGGTCGGGGGTCAGACCGATGCCTGCCCGCAGGGTGGCGAGCACGGCCTGTTCGATGCGCTGGGCCTCTTGGCGGTAACCTATGTATTCCAGCATCAGGGCCGCACTGCGAATCACGGCGATCGGATTAGCAACCCCGCGTCCCGCTATGTCTGGAGCGCTGCCGTGAACAGCCTCGAACACGGCATAGCGGCTGCCATAGTTGGCACCAGGAACCACTCCCAGTCCTCCTACCAGACCAGCAGCCAGGTCCGATACCACATCACCAAAAAGATTTTCCATGACCAGCACATCAAACCGGCTAGGATCCAGCACCAGTTCCATACAGAGCGTATCGATCGGGATTTCCTCAAACTGGATGAAAGGATAGTCTTCCGCCACACGTCGAGCGCATTCCAGGAACAATCCATCGGCCAGACGCATGACATCGGCTTTATGGCAAATGCTTACTTTGCGACGTCCCATCTGTCGGGCCAGATCGAACGCAAAGCGAACGATCCGCTCTGCTGCCGAACGGGTCACCAGGCGTACACTCTCTACGACCCCAGGCGTTACTTCATGTTCCAGATCAGCGTATAACCCTTCAGTATTCTCTCTCACAACGACCAGGTCAACGTGCTGGTAAGGGGTGGAAATGCCCGGCAGAGTCCGCACAGGTCGAACACTGGCGAAAAGATCCAAGCCTCGACGGAGGCGGACATTGACGGAGCGGTAGCCATGACCGACCGGTGTAGTGCACGGTCCCTTGAGTGCCACGCGATAACGGCGGATCATTTCGAGGGTCTGTTCCGGTAATGGTTCTCCATACCGTTGCGCAGCGGCTGCGCCTGCCATCCCTTTGATCCATTCCACGTGGATTCCCAACGCCGCGATTACCCGACAGGCTGCCTGGGTCACCTCCGGACCGATGCCGTCCCCCTCGATCAGCACGATCTGCATGGTTGACTCCCTTCGGCTTTCCATCTGCTCGACAAGTCGCAGGCCATTTTAGCAACACGAAAGCAGCCGTCGGTTGGGTGCGTGCGATTTTTCAGGCACCGCTTCCCCTCCTGCTTGTGAAGGCACAGGGAGAGCAGCCGTAAAGTTGACCAGTATCACGGGGCCTTCCTTGCTGATTCGACGAAGGCTTGCCGACATCACGGGACCTTCCTTGTCTATCCAATGAAAGCTAATCATCAACATTCGATTCTCCTTAGTCTGTCCAATATCAATATGCTAATGTACACTCAGACGTTGATGAAATGAGTTGATGAACTGAAGTGATAGAAGATGTTGATGGGATGAGTTGAAGATAATGAAGTGATAGGGTGGATTTTCCAGACCTGAGGCGATGAAATGGTACGCTGCCCCTAATCGATCGGCTTTCAATTCCTGCACGGAAATATCCAACCTTTCCAAGGTCGCACTTCTCTCCCGAGCAAGTCACTCTTCTCTCGGAGATGGCCCCCTCCACCTTGGGACGGTCCATTTCGCCATCCACGCAAGCTGTTGTTACTAAGACAATTCAGTTTCGGTCTCTGGGAGAAGGGTATGTGAGGGATGATGTTCCTCAGGGAACCTCTGCACCTAAGATGTGGTCTAAGTTATCAGGGGGTACCCCGGACCGAAGCAGGGAAATGATGTGATGATATGACAGTAAAATGAAAATGAGGTGGGACCATCAGGACGGAAACTTTCGATACTGCAATGAGGAGTCGGTCGAATGAGTGCCTTTCTGCGAGGGCAGTGCCCGAATTGCCAAGCGGTGCTGCGTATTCCTACGGACTGGTTGACGCAGATACTGCGGTGTCGGAATTGTGGTGCGTTGGTACGCTCTCGTAAAGTTCTCAGCGGCTCGATCACTGGGGGTGAGGCAGGACCTGCCCAGCCAACAAGTAGCCTGACATCTGTTGCCCTTCCAGAGTCGGATTGGTTCGCCACCTCGGTCGGTGGGAGGAATGGGTTGTCCAGCCCAGTGGCCGGAAGTAGGGTGCCGGTGGGCTATGGTCCAGCAGGGATGCCATCGCCCCAAGTTCCCACGGGGGTGATGCGAGGTACAGGATATAGTCCGCCGATGCCATTTCCACCATCTTCCCCAGGGGTGTCTGCAATTCAACCAGTGAGCGGTTATCGTGGTTCCCGTTCCTTAGGGCATCGGCTGACGCGTGTGGTGGTGCTGCTCCTGGCCGCCGTTCTGTTGGGAGGCGGCCTCTACTACTATCGTGAGTATCTCAATCAGGCGGTATCTTATGCCCGTAACCCCCGGAAGGAGACCGAATCTCCCAAAACCTCTGAGAAGAAAGAGGGATTGGGAGACGTTGCTCAGCGGGGAGCGATCGCCCCATCTTTTCCTCGACGGCTGTTATTCCTGAGTATTGACAATTACATATTCCTCAATCCTTTGACTTCCGCACCTGCGGGGCAGGGGGATCGGGTACGGTCCGCGGCCCACCGTTGGGCCTTCGACTGGCGCATTCCGATGGATAAGGAAAATCAGCAGGTGTTCGTCTTGTCCGACGTAGTACCGGAGCGGTTATTGCCGTTCAAATCGGTCGTGATGGGCACCTATGAGTCTTTCTTTCAGACGAGTCGTGCTCAGGATCGGATTGTGGTGTATTTCAGCGGGCATGCCCAATTTCGTGATGGAGCCGCCTATCTGGCTCCGATGGAGGCGGACCCGGATGATCTGAGCAGCTTCATCCCTCTGGCGGATTTCTATGACAAGCTGCAACACTGCCGGGCAACGCAGAAAGTGGTGATCTGGGATGTGTGCCGATACAATCCGGAGCGTGGGACCATCCGCCCGGGCAGTGAACCGATGAGCAAGGAGTTGTTTGCAGCCTTGCAAGCGGCGCCATCGGGTGTCGAGGTGATCATTACGTGCCAGCCTGGGGAAAACGCTCTGGAGTTCAACAGTGTCACCCTGCCTGGGGTAGGCCGCATGATGACTTATGCCGGTAGTGCCTTTCTGATTGCTGCACGCATAGCAGCGGAGCGGAAAAAAGGCGTCATAATGCCCCCCCAACCGGATGATCCCCTACCCGTGGCCGAGTGGGTAGCCGAGGTCCAACAGCGTCTGCAGGAGGTCCTGGAGCATGCGCATCTGGACAAAAAGCAGACCATCCAAGTCCAGGGAGCACGCCCAGTCCAGTTGATCGCCTATAATCCCCAGGAGCCGCCCGCCAGGCAGGTGGTGATCCCCCCGCCGCCGAAAACCGCGTCCCCAGCAGATGTTGCTCTGATCTATAGCGAATTCCAACTCCCGCCTCTCAAGGACGATTTCGGGCAGGACAACATGGCGAGCTTCCCCTTCGATCCCCAATTGCTGGAGCTCTACCGGGATCCGACTCCCCTTCAGGAGGTGAAGGCGAACAAAGAGCGGTACCGCTTCCGAGCAACTGTCTTGCAAGCTTTCGATGAAATTCGGGATATTTGGAGAGGAAATCCTGCCAGCGGGGGGACAGGTCAGCTTCCGGAGGTGATCAAAGCTCCTATTACCGATGAGCTGAAGAAGGAGATTTTTGCCGGCTTGGATTTTTACGCCCTGGGGATCGCCCGCCTGGAACTGATTGATACGACTCTGGATGGCTTGGAATCCCTTCGACAAGGAGAACCTAAGCGCTGGCAAGCTCACTACGATTATGCGCGGGCAGCAGTCAAAACCCGCCTGGCCTACCTCAACGAATACAACAAGGTCATGGGTCTGGTTCGGACCAACACCTTGCCGGAACTCGATCCCAAACTCGGACAGAACCAGTACAAGCTAGCTTCTAGCAACCGGATGCGCAGCGGCAAAGAGGTGGAACGGATGGTTCAGCAAGCCCGTGACCTCTATGCCCGTATCATCCAGGAACACCGCGGTACTCCATGGGCAATCCAGGCGAAACGGGAAAAGAATCTCTCCCTGGGTCTGGAGTGGCAACCCTCCAGTGACAAAAAGGCTGATGAGTGAGAGGTTCACCACCGTTGACTTTCTGGCAACCCGTTGATTAGGCAACCTGTTGATTAGGCAACTTGTATGAAAAAGCCCTTTGCACGCATATCGACTCCGGCATTTCCGCAATGTTGTACACGCCGAAACAGGAGGAGGGGTGGTTTTCAACAAGGATAAGATGGTTTTCAACAAGGGTCGCCAGAGTAGACTCTCATCGCAAAAACACTCCCGCCGTTTTTCCTGCAGCCGTTTTTTCCTTCACGCTGACGGAAGTGTGATGGTAGGATAAAAACTGTTCTATTGAGTCTGAAAAGCTTGGAATGCCTCCCCCGCTTTGACAGAAATGGCTGCGATCACGCCGGACCCTGCCCCAGCAACGGACCACTCATCCCGTCCCCTGACCCTGTCGGGTGGAATGGGATCAGGGATGCAGGCACTTCGTGGAGTGTTCGAGGCGTTGGGAGACTTCACCCTCTTTGCACTCCATGCTTGGGGTGGTTTGTTGCGAGGGAATTTCCGTCGCATGGAGTGGTTCCGTCTGGCTGCTGAGGTGGGCAATGCTAGTGCACCTGTAGTAGCAGTTACGGGTGCCTTCATCGGGATGGTGCTAGCGGTGCAGGCATATGGTCAATTTCATCTCATCGGGATGGAGACATCCCTCGGAGCGGTCATTCATATGTCGTTGGTCCGGGAATTGGGGCCGGTACTGGCTGCGGTCATGGTGGCGGGTCGGGTTGGGTCGGCCATGGCAGCGGAAATTGCTACAATGCGTGTGAGCGAGCAATTGGATGCTCTGACCTGCCTGGGACTGGATCCTGTGCACTTTCTGGTAACGCCCCGCTTGTTGGCCTGTCTGCTCATGGTTCCCTTGTTGACCGCGATTGCGGACCTGACAGGTATGATGGGTAGCACCCTCATCTGTGTGGGCGTTTATCCGATTGACAGCTTCCATTACTGGCGTCATACCCGTGAGTTTGTGACCTCTTGGGATGTGCTCACCGGCCTGGCCAAGGCGGTAGTCTTCGGAGCGACGTTATGCTTGCTCGCGTGTCATCGAGGATTCCAGAGCCAGCCTGGGGCCGCTGGGGTCGGGCGAGCCGCCACCCAGGCATTTGTGTACGCCTTTGTTGCCATCCTCATTCTGGACTTCTTCCTGGCAATGTTCTTCAATTCCCTTCACACCCTCCTCTGGCCCGAGATGCCTCAGAAATTGGCTTAGGCTTTCCAGAAGGTCGCGATTCTCCAGCGGGTGAGGGCACCTTGAGTCATGGAGGCATGTTCCCCATCTCCACGTCCGTCACCTCATCGACTCCACCTCATCGACTCCATCTTTGCCATTTCGTTTTCATCGTGTGACTAGGCAGCAACTGGAGGAGATTCCTCAAGCTAGCCCGCCTCCTCGGGACCTCGAGGCTGGTTGCGCGAGAGGGAAAGCTTTGGGGTACTCAGGAAAACTCAAGAAGCTCGTGATGGGACTAAGCGTCGGCGTACTGCTTCCCAGACATCCTCGATGACTTTGCGAGCAGCTCCTTCCAGTAGTCCCTGCGGAACCATTTTCAACAGGCCGGTGACTTCCGTAATATCGCCGCTCCAAAGTACGCGGGTGTCCTGTTGGTCTGCTACAAAGCGTAGATGTGTCACGACGGTGCTGCTGGCCCCGATACTGCGAGTGGTTAGCGTGAAAGTCACAGCTTCGCCCGGGAGGTGTTCGGTGCGTGTCATTTCAGTCGTTTGCGTGCCGGTCAGGAAGGAGAGCTTCGGCTTGATACGCCAGACGGCTTTTTCGGGAGTGGCCGAGACGATCTCCGCTTCAACCAGACTGCCAGCCAGGTAGCCGGCATCGGAAAGCTTCTCCGCCACTTCTGTCAAGGGCAGTGGGAACCGTACTTCACCCTCAAAATGGATCATGAGGACCTCGACATCTGGAGGAAACAAGAGGATACCGACGATGCCGGGGAAGAACCGTGCCGATTTTCCAAGGTTTCTTCAAGGCTGTGTGGAGACAATGCTTTCTCCAGAATTTTATCGTTTTTTCTCATCGACGAGCGAGCCTGAAAGCTGCCCCTGTCCTATTCTAGGCAGTGGAGGACTGTCCTGTTGCCTGCGTGAAGTGGATCTCCGAATCGGATCGATTATCGGTATAGATTGGCCGGTAGTCGAGGGAGATAGTTCTCACAGGTGGGGCGTGCAAAACACGAGGTCTGAGGCGAGCATCGTCGGTGATTCCGCGGTAACTTGTCAGACCAGAGCAGGCAATTGCCCGAGCTTCACCCCAGGTTTTTGGTAACGGTATAACAACACGGAAAAAGTAAGAAAGCGAGCCTGGTCATTTCTCAGACATCCCTTTCCGCAGTTGCACTTTCGACTCCGTCAGTCTCCTGGCCCTCTGGGATGAGGAACACCCAGCAGCGGCGTTGGTGGAACGTTCTCCGCGCTGTTCCGTTTGTCGGACTGCATGGGGCAGCAGTCCTGCTTCCCTTTTTTGTGGCGCCGACATGGACAGCGGTCGGTTGGGGGATCGTGTTCTACCTGGTACGGATGTTCGGTGTGACAGCGGCTTATCATCGTTATTTCAGTCACCGCAGTTACAAGACCAGTCGCTGGTTTCAGTTCGTGCTCGCTTGGATCGGTTGTTCGGCAATGCAGAAAGGGCCGCTCTGGTGGGCTGCCCATCACCGGCATCACCACAAATATTCCGACCAGGAAGAGGATCCCCATTCGCCGATCGTGCGGACGGTCTGGTGGGCCCATGTCGGGTGGGTGTTGTCGGGCCGATTTCGCCAGGCTCCCCCTTTGCGGGATTTCGAGAAGTTTCCGGAGCTTCGCTGGCTGGACCGCTACTTCACTTGGATCCCCGGCCTGTTGCTGGCTGTGTTGTGTTACGGATTGGCAGGTTGGAGTGGCGTGGTGTACAGCTTCATTGTCGGAACGGTCCTGCTCTACCATGCCACTTTCCTGGTCAACTCGGCCTGTCATCTCTTCGGCACACGCCGGTATGACACACCGGATCAGAGCCGTAATTGCTGGTGGGCCGCTTTACTCACCCTGGGCGAAGGCTGGCATAATAACCACCACCATTATCAAAGTAGTGCCCGCCAAGGGTTCTACTGGTGGGAAATTGACATAAGCTACTATCTCTTGCGTATCCTGGCCCTGGTCGGTCTGGTCTGGGATATTCGCGAGCCAACCCCTAAAGCACTTTCTGCTCATCGCTGCGATTCTGTGTCCTCCGCATTCTCTACCCATCGCCGCCAGGAGTCTTCAGCCTCGGCTCAGTCCTAGCAACCCGCTGAAAAATTCTTATTCCGCGCAGACTCGCAACTTCTCACTGGGAAAAGCCGTGATCCGCAATGAGAATGCGAGTGCTCCTGGGGAACGAAAGTTCTAGTTCAGGATGCCGAGTGATCCATCGGAGAGGTTGAGGTGAGGGGTGCCGGCCGTCGTTTTGATGGATTCCCCATGGGTTTGCCAAAGCATGGCAGGGGCGTGTACCGCGAGGAGAAGCAGAGACGAGACATCAGCGTTTGTCGAAGTTCACTTCCACTCGCTGCCCGGAAGGAGAAGCAGAGACGAGACATCAGCGTTTGTCGAAGTCCAGTTCCACCGTTTTGCCGGCGACGATTTCGATGGTACGGGTCTCACCACCGATTCGGACGATGTAGGTTCCGGGT
>Ga0197142_1001131_pt1 | contig 24643 bp, 21 predicted proteins | sample GBS60_MetaG_FD_148614 | JGI IMG/M metagenome (GOLD analysis project Ga0197142, IMG submission 148614) | Sediment microbial communities from Great Boiling Springs, Gerlach, Nevada, United States - GBS 60_MetaG | ecosystem: Environmental > Aquatic > Thermal springs > Hot (42-90C) > Sediment... | reverse complement strand
ACGGCGCCTTCTACTCGCCCCAGAGTATCTCCCGTCTGCTTGAGGTTACCCAGGAACAAGTGAAAGCCTGGCGGGAAAGGCCCCTGAGGGAGGAGTACTATGGGGTGTTTCTGGATGGGACATTTCTTTCCATTCGTCGACGAAAAACAGCCAAGGAACCGGTTTACATGGCTTTGGGGATCAAGCCCGATGGGCGAAGGGAGATCTTAGGGTTTTGGCTTTTTGCCGCTACCTCTACACCACCAACCAACTGGAGCGGCTTGCCAAGGAGGTGAAGAGGCGAACCAAGGTGGTGCAGGTGTTTTCTGGTGGAGAGGCTGCGGAAAAGCTTCTGTATCTGGTTTTGAGTGAGTTGGATGAGGCCTGGGGAGCGCGCAGGCTCCCTAGGATTTGCAGAAATCCAAATGGGAAGTTACCACGCTGACTGGACACACTAAACGCTACACTATGCATTGCACCCGAGAGTGTTGGCCTTCTTGGAAGAAAGAGGGGAAATGGCAGTTTGATGAAGCGAGGAAAGGTTCGGGTGGGAAAAATCTCGAGAAGGGACTTACAGTAGTTCTCCCACGGGGCAGTCCGTGGCCTTCTCCTATGAACCCACGCATTGACCTCTTACGGACTCATCCTCACCTTTTCTCCTACCCGGTCGTCACTGTATCCCTCCGAGAAGACCGGCCTTCGTGCCATTTCCGAGCTTCCCCCGCTAGGCCCCTCATCTCGGGTTGGCCTCCCCCTCGGAGGACCGGGCTCCGCACGCCCGTAAGGAAGGCTTGGGCCTCGTCGAGGATACTCCCATTGGGCCACCGGGAGTCCGTTCACGTTTCAATCATGATGCCATGCCTCGGCTTGCGTCGGGCCCCTCTCTGCGGACGCGCAGAGCGCATTCCTCCGAGAAAACCACCCTCCGCGCCTCTCCGGGCTTTCCATCATTGGGGAATCTTTGCTCGGCCAACGTCCCCTCGGAGGGGCGGGCTCTGCACGCCCGCAAACGGGGCGGCGTTCCACCCCATACGTCATCCCCGCTACGGCCTCGGCCATTCGCCCAACCCACGCTCACTAATGAAATGCCTCGGTTTGCGTACGGCCTTGCCATGCGGGCGCACAGAGTGCGCCCCTCCGAGAAAACCGGCCCTTTGCGCAATCTTCCGGCCTTTCCCCGTTAGGCAACCCATGCCCGGCTCCCCTACCCCTCGGATGAACCCGGTCCCTGGGTCCGCCAAGAGGTGCCTCGGCATGCGTACGGCGTTGCCACACGGACGCAGAGACCGCGTCCCTTGTGTGGCACCACTAGAACGTGTCTTGTGAGGGAGGGGCCCGTCTAAACGGGGGCTAGGCCCTTTCCGTAAACGTCTCATCAAGAGAGAAGCCTCCTGGCCGTTTCGGTGAAAATCCGCACCCCAACCATGAGACATGATTCGTCTATGTCGAATCTAGGGGAATGGAGAGGGGCGCACTTGTCTTGAGCATCCAACTCCTTGGCGCAGCCTAGTCTCATGATGGCTGACGGCTTGACCTGGGCGAAGAGGGAGAAATCTTCTGCTCCCATTGCGGGCTGTAGCCACAGGACCTTTTCCTCCCCCAAGATCCCAGTTGCCACCTCATGAAGGAGGAGGGAGATCTTCTCGTCATTCATACAGAGAGGCACTGATTCCAGCAGCTTGAGCTCGCTTCTGACCCCGAATGATCTATCCATCCCTTCTCTGAGCTCCACGATCCTCTCTAGAAGCCTTTTCCTCACATCTTCAGAGAGCGCCCTCACAGTGCCTTCCAACTCAGCGACCTCTGGGATCACGTTTCCCACGGATCCTGCCCAAAATTTGCCAATTGTCACAACAGCCGGCTCCGTTGGCTTTATGTTTCTGCTCACCAATGTCTGGAGGGCGCACACGAAGTGAGCTGCCGCCACTATGGGATCCACACCTTCATTTGGCCTGCCCCCGTGAGCCCCTTTTCCTCTAACGATGAGGGAGAAGGAATCGGCGGATGCGTGGCTCGGTCCCCTGAATAAGCCTACGAATCCAGCCGGGATATCAGGCCCCACGTGGCATGCCATGAGTAGGTCCACTGGAGGATCCTCTAAAACCCCTCTCGATATCATCTCCCTTGCCCCACTCACCCGCTCCTCCGCTGGCTGGAAAAGGAAGACGAGATTCCCCTTCATCATCGGTCTCCATGGGGAGGAAACCACAGCTTTAGCCACCCCCAGCATTATTGCCGTGTGAGCATCGTGGCCACAGGCGTGCATTACTCCGGGGACTTGGGATCTGTAAGGCACTTCATTGAGCTCCTCTATGGGAAGTGCATCCATGTCCGCCCTGAAGGCCAGGGTCGGGCCTCGGGAGCTTCCCCTTAGGATCCCCACTGCTCCCGTCATGTCCTCCCAATGCCTCACTTCCAGGCCGAGCTCTTCAAGAATCTCCGTCACTATTTTGGTGGTCCTCACCTCCTCGCCCGAAAGCTCAGGATGCATGTGGAAATCCCTCCTCAGGGCCACAACCCATTGAGCAAGATCTTCTTCCATACTTTCTCCTCCCTCAGCTTCGCTCATCGGGCCTTCCTGGCGGGCCCCATGCGAGGTGGGCTCCCGCGGATTTTCGTCTCTTCCCTTTACGATTTGTCGCACTCAGAAGGCGACCGAGGATCCCGAATCTTTCTTCAGGCCATATCCCCAACTCTTGAAGAAAAACCCCGTCCACATCCAGAGGATCGTGGCGCCCTTTCCGCCATGGGGCAAGACCATCTCCCTTCAAAAAGGGTCCTTTCTTGAATCTACAAATGGCCTTCTCCTGTGGCAGGCAACCCAGTGGCCGCCTCCTAAGTCCCTGAGAACGGGTTCCTCCTCCTTGCACACTGAGATGACCTCTGGGCAGCGCGTGTGGAATCTGCATCCAGGAGGCGGATTCAAAGGGCTCGGGACATCCCCTGCGAGCAGTATCCGCTCCTTTCGATACTCCGGATCAGGTATGGGCACTGCGGAAAGGAGGGCTTGAGTATAAGGATGGCTGGGACTCTGGTAAAGATCCCTGTCTCTTGCCAGCTCCACTATTTTCCCCAGATACATCACCGCGACCCTATCGCTTATATGTTCCACCACACTGAGATCATGGGCGATGAACAGGTAGGAGAGCCCGAACTCCTCTTGGAGTTCCACGAGCAGGTTTATCACCTGCGCCTGGATGGAGACATCCAGGGCAGAAACTGGCTCGTCGCAGACAATCACCTTTGGGTTCAAGGCCAATGCCCTGGCAATTCCGATCCTCTGCCTCTGCCCTCCGCTGAACTCGTGGGGATAGCGCCGAGCCTGCTCCGGTCTGAGACCAACCCTTTCCATGAGATAGGCGACCTTTTCCATGAGCTCCCGTCGGGAGAGTCTTTCATGGTTTCTCAGGGGCTCGGCTATTATCTCACCCACGGTCATTCTTGGGTTGAGAGAGGAGTAAGGATCCTGGAAAATGATCTGTAACTTGGAGCGGACTTTCCTCATGCCCTCTTTGTCCAGCTCCAGAAGATTGGTCCCTTCAAAATAGATCTCACCACTTGTGGGCTCTATGAGCCTCAGGATGCACCTTCCGACGGTTGTCTTCCCACAGCCGCTTTCCCCAACGAACCCAAGGGACTCCCCCTCGGCCAGCTCGAAACTCACCCCATCCACTGCCTTGACCCAACCAGTTGTCCTGGAAAAGAGTCCTCTTCGGACCGGAAAGTACTTTTTCAGGTCTCTTATCTCAAGGAGTGCATCCCCCGATGTGCTCAAGCCCATAGCCAGCAAAGCACCCTCCGCCTCTGCCCCATCTCGACCATTGGCGGCTCTTCGAAACGGCAGACGTCCATCACTCTGTTGCACCTCGGATGGAATCTGCATCCCTTTGGCATCTCGAAAATGCTGGGCACTATCCCGGGGATCTCTTGGAGTCTCTTCTTCTCCATCTTGAACTTTCGTCCTATGACGGGAACAGAACCCAAAAGACCCTGAGTATATGGATGGAGAGGCTCCGAGAACAATTCCCTCACTGGAGCCTCCTCCACCACCTTCCCCGCGTACATAACCACCACTTCTCTTGCCATCTCGGCTATGAGACCCAGGTTGTGGGTTATCAGAATGATCGATGCGCCGATCTCTTCCCTGAGTCTCTCCATCAAGTCCATGATTTGGGCCTGTATTGTGACATCCAGGGCTGTCGTTGGCTCGTCAGCGAGAAGGAGATTGGGATTGCAGGAGAGGGCCATGGCGATCATGGCCCTCTGTCTCATACCACCGCTCAGTTTGTGTGGATAGTCCTTTGCTCTGGCCTCGGGAGATGGTATCTGCACCCGGGCAAGCATCTCCACAGCCCTATCCCATGCCTCCTGGCGACTCACTCCCTGATGCAGCACTATCGCTTCAGAGATCTGCTCTCCTATGGTGAGGAGAGGATTGAGAGAGGTCATGGGCTCTTGAAAGATCATGGAGATAGCTCCACCTCTTATTTTCCGCAGCTCATCTTGGGGCAACTCTAGCAGATTCTTTCCCTGAAATCTTATTTCCCCTTCCAGTTCCGCAGGCGGTGATGGGAGTAATCTCAGAATGGACATGGCCGTGACACTCTTCCCACATCCGCTTTCGCCCACAAGACCCAGGGTCTCACCCTTTTCGACGAAGAAGTCCACCCCGTCAACTGCTGCTGCCACTCCCTCATATACCCTGAATCTCACCCTCAGGTTTCTGATGGAGAGGAGATGGTCCCCATTCATATCTTTGACCTCGGATCCAGGGCATCCCTGAGACCATCCCCCAGGAGGTTGAAGCCCAGCACTGCGAGGAATATGGCCAGGCCAGGAAAGGTGGCAACGTGGGGGGAATTGAATATGTAACCCCTTCCAGACCCCAGCATGGCACCCCATTCTGGAGTGGGAGGCTGTACGCCTATCCCTAGGAAACCAAGCCCTGCTGCAAAGAGTATGGCCGTGCCCATCCCGAGGCTCGTCTGCACAATGATGGGGACCATCACGTTGGGCAGGATATGCCTTCGAATTATCCTCAGGTCTGGAGTCCCCACTGCTATGGCTGCCTCAACGTACACCTGCTCCCTAACCGAGAGCACACAGCCACGCACTAGCCTTATGTAAATGGGCACCATGCTTATTCCAATGGAAATGACAGTATTGTTGATTCCAACCCCCAAAATGGCCACTAGCGCCAAGGCCAGGAGGAAACCCGGAAAGGCAAGGAGCATGTCAGTTATCCTCTGAAGGACGAAATCCACCTTTCCACCGTAATAACCTGAGATCAGCCCCAAGGGCACACCTATGAGGAGCCCTACGGATACTACCCCGAGGGATATCATTAAAGATACCCTGGAGCCGTAGATGATCCTCCCTAGAATGGACCGGCCCAGCTCGTCAGTGCCAAGGGGATGTTCCCAAGATGGCCTCTCCAGAGATCTCATCAAATTCGGGGCCGAAGGATTCCCAGGATATAGAATCGGCGCGAAAATGGCGGTCACCACATAGCCAAGTATCAGGATCCCTCCGAAGACCGCCATCTTATTTCTCAGGAGCTTAGCCAGGCCTTTACGGAATTGGCTCTGAGTTCCCGATGAAATCCCCTCGAAGGAGGGCCTCCCTTCTTCTGGAAGCTTGACCGTTTTTTCTTTTCCCGAGCCCATCTGAACCCTTCTTCCTCAATCGTAATGGATTCTCGGATCGACCCAGGCATAGATGAGGTCCACGATCAGGTTCACCAAGATGTAGAGAAGACCGAAGATTAAGATAGCTCCCTGGATCATGGGATAATCCCTGGCCAGAATGGAGTCAACTATTAGCCTTCCCATGCCCGGCCATGCGAACACCGTCTCAGTGAGGACGGCTCCCCCCAAAAGGGAACCAAATTGGAGGCCGACCACCGTTATTATGGGAATGAGGGCATTGCGCAGGGCATGCTTTATTATTACCACCTTCTCCATCAGCCCCTTGGATCTAGCCGTCGTGATGTAGTCTTGGGAGAGCACCTCCAACATGCTCGAGCGGGTCATCCTGGCTATGAAGGCCACGACGAAGGAAGCCAAGGTCACTGTGGGCAAGATCACGTGCTTCCATGTGCCGATTCCCCCAGCGGGAAGAATTTGAAGGGTGACGGAGAAGACCACGACCAACATCAGTCCAAGCCAGAAGACAGGCATGGATATTCCAAATAGGGAAAACGAGGTGACAAGATAGTCTATCTTGGTATAGGGCCTCACCGCTGCTATGATTCCGGCGGGAATGCCCACGAGACATGCCAGGGTTATGGCCGTAGTGGCAAGAAGAAACGTATTGGGCAGCCTGGCCCATATTTCCTCTATGACTGGGTTTTGGGTTCGAGCCGACCTGCCCAGATCCAACACAGCCAGCCTGCTTATGAACTTAGCATACTGAACGTGGATGGGCTTATCCAGCCCCAACTGAACCCTTATGAGCTCTATGTCCTCTGGGCTGGCCATCTGGCCGGCCAAGACAAGTGCAGGATCTCCAGGCAAAGCTCTCAGCATGACGAAAAGTAGAAGGGAGATCCCTATGAGAACAGGAATCGTTGAGATCAGCCTTCTTATGGTGTACTGAAGCATGAGAGCGCTCTCTGTCTCTCAAAACTCAGGTTTTCATCGGAAACAGTCTCATGGCTTCCGGCCTCAGATCCCCATTTTAAGTCACACCTTTGGACCCTTCCCTCGTGGGACTCCCAATGCCGAAAGCCAACGATCCTTTAAAGCGCCTTGTCCACTCAATGATGGCCTCATGATCCCCAATGATCTCGGGACCAATCTTTCAAGATATTGGGGAGGGCCCCAACCTCGCCCGTCATGGAGCCCCTCCCCTATCTTGGGCCCTAGCTCAATGTCATGGAATCCATTCACCTCATCCGCCCAGGGGCCAACTCCGGCAATCACTTCATGGTGACATATTGGGGGTAGAACTTCTCCGTGGGGGTTACGATCATTCCCTCTATCTTCTTTTTGTATGCGATCACGAACTTCTCTACATGCAGCCAAAGCCAAGGGCAATCATCCCAGATGATCTTGGAGGCTTGGACCAGGAGCTCCTTTCTCCTGGCCGGGTCTTGCTCCAGACGGCTTTTTTCCATAATTGCATCGTACTCGGGATTGGAGTAGAAGGCGGAACCCAGGCCCTTCGGCGGATAAACCGCGCTTGTAAATTGTCCATATAGGGCCATGTCCGCATCCATTATCAGAGGGCCCCAGCCTAAAAGAACCATGTCGAATTCCGACTGCTCTAGGGGCTTGTACACCGTGGACATGTAAGTGGGCCAGTCCATCACCCTGAGCTCCGTCTTTACCCCTATAGCTTGGAGTTGGGCCTGGATTGCCTCCGCAACCTGGGTGTCAAAGAGATATCGCCCCTGGGGACTGCCCATCTTGACCACTTGATTGAAGTCCCAGCCTGCCTTCTTCAACAGCTCCTGCGCCTTCTTTGGGTTGTAATCGTACTGGGGCTCCATCTTGGCATAGCCAAAGAGAATGGGGGAGACGGTCCCGTCCATGACCTCTGCAGTGTCGAACAAGATCTTCTTGACTATGGCCTTTTTGTCAACAGCGTAGTTGAATGCCTGTCTCGCGAGCTTGTTCTTCATGAGGGGCCTGTCGCATCTCAGGGCCATGAATATGGTCCTGGTGCTGAGGGGCATCTCCACCTTCAGGTTGGGATCGGCCTTGAGGGCTGCCACATTGGCTGGGGAGGGTTTGTAGCAGATGTCTATCTGACCTGATCTCAACATGGCTTCTCTTGTGGCCACCTCTGGCACCACCTTGAAGGTGAGCTGTTCCACAGTGGGCTTAGGCCCCCAGTAATTCTCGTTGCGGACGAGGACTATCCTGTCGCCCTTCACCCACTCCTTGAGCATGTACGGACCAGCACCCACTGGATTCTGCCTCACCTCCTCCCCGTACTTTTCCAGTGCTTTAGGGGAGATGGGCGATACAAGGGTCATTGCTAAGGTCTGGGCCAAGGGGGCAAAGGGATAATGGAGCTTGAGCTCTATTGTATGATCGTCCACCACCACGCACTCTTTCACCATGGTGATTGCGAACCTGAGAGGAACCTTGAGTTTGGGATCGAGGGCTCTGTCGAAGGTTAGCTTCATTGCCTTTGCATCCAGAGGGGCTCCATCGGAGAATTTGACACCAGGCCTGAGCTTTATTGTCCAGGTCAAACCGTCGGGAGATGTCTTGTATTCTGTGGCCAATCTCGGCTCTAATTTTCCCTCAGGTGTGGCGAAAAAGAGGTTGTCGAAGATCAGATCACATATGTTCTGAATTAAAGTAGTAGTCTGCTCCTGAGGGTTGAGGGTATCGGCATCAATTCCTATTCCTATCGTGAGGTTCTTGATCTGGGCCCAGCTCCACCCTACCCAAGTAGCAAAGAAAAGACCCAAGGAAACCGACACGCCTACGAAGAATCTTTTTCTCTTGCTCATGCTTCGAGCCTCCCTTTCTCGGCTCCTCCGCCAAGATGTGTGGAAGAACGTCTTTGCAGCCTCTTTTCCGCGCACACCATCTTCGAGAGGCAGAGGGTAGGACCCTCTGCCTTCCCTGGATCCACGGGCTCTCACTTTTTCATTGTCACATAAGTGGGATAAAAGGTCTCGTACGGGGTCACTATCAGCCCCTCAATTTTGCTATTGTACGCGAGGAGAAATTTCTCAACATGTAGCCATATCCACGGACAATCATCCCAGACTATCTCTGAGGCTTTCTTGAGAAGTTCTTTCCTTTTTTCCGGATTCAGCTCCCTTCTGCTCTCATCCATTATCTTGTCGAACTCCGGGTTCGAGTAAAAAGAAGAGCCCAGTCCCTTAGGAGGATTCACGCTCGTGTGGAACTGGCCGTAAAGCCCATAATCCGCATCCATTACAAAAGGACCCCAACCAAGTAGGAACACCTCTAGCTCCGTTTCCTCGAGGGGTTTCTGAAGTCCTGCCACGTACGTGGGCCAGTCATAGGTCCTCAGCTCCACCTTCACTCCCAAGGCCTGGAGGGATGCTTGGACATATTCAGCGATCTGTTTATCGAAGAGGTATCTCCCCTGGGGGGTTCGCATCTGGATCGTCCTGTTGAAGTCGAAATTCGCTTTCTTCAAGAGTTCCTTCGCCTTCTCTGGGTTGTAATCATATTGTTTCTCCATCTTGTGGTAGCCCCACATGATTGGGGATACTGGCCCTTCCATGGGTACGGCGGTGTGGAAGAGGATCTTGCTGACTATCGCTTTCTTATCCACCGCATAGTTGAAGGCCTGCCTCACAAGCTTGTTGGCCGTCGGGCCCTTCTGGCAGTTCATCCCCATAAAGATGGTCCTGGTGTCCAGAGGCATCTCCACCTTTATCGCGGGATCTGCTTTAAGGGCAGCCACATTGGCAGGGGATGGCTTGTAGCATATGTGGAGCTGGCCTGCTCGCAACATGGCCTCCCTGGTAGCTGTCTCCGGGACTATTTTCCATGTGAGCTTGGCAACCGTGGGTTTCCTTCCCCAGTAATTCTCGTTTCTCACCATCACTATCCTATCCCCTTTGACCCATTCCTTGAGCACATACGGGCCAGCTCCCACAGGATGCTGTCTCACGTCCTCACCGTATTTCTCCAGTGCTTTGGGGGAAGTTGGGGCCAACATCACCTGTGCCAGATTGTACGGAAAAGGAGCGAAAGGATACTTCAACTTCACCTGGAAGGTAAGGTCGTCCACGACTGAGGCGCTCTCGATCATGGAAAGGTAATATCTGAGGGGTACCCTCTTCGTCGGATCCAGGGCCCTATCTATTGTCTCCTTCATGATCTTCGCTGTGAGGGGAGTCCCGTCTGAGAACTTCACCCCTGGCCTCAGCTTCACGGTGTAAGTCAGACCGTCTTCCGAGGCCTTGTACTCGGTTGCAAGCCTGGGCTCCAACTTGGCATCTGGGGTCTGGAAGAAAAGGGTGTCGTGAATGAGTTCGGCCATGTTCATTATGAGAGAGGTAGTCTGCTCCTGGGGATTTAGTGTATCCGCATCTACCCCTATCCCTATGACGAGCTCTTTTATCTCCTCCTGGGCACGGATACCTGGGGGACCAAATCCGATACCGAGACAAACTCCCATGATGAGGATCGCTATTTTTCCAATGAAAGTTCCTCTCTTCATGCTTCACCTCCTTATCATTTTTTGGTCAGAGGATGCTCCTCAGGCTTCTCGCGATTAGCCCTCTTTTTAGACTGTGACTATAAGGGCAAATGAGCGATTTCCATTGCGTGAGCCGTTCGCCCTATGATTGCGATTCTGTTTTTCCTCACAAGTCCGCAAAATGGTGGCGAAGGCTAACTTCGAGACTTTGTGAGGATAACCCATCTTCGTCTGGGACGTCAACTTGATGCGTGGAGGAAGCTTGCGACCATCCTCCTCAAACCGCATCCCTAGGTGACCAGCTCATGGTAAGCCTCGGTGCACGGCGACCTACCCTCGTGTTCCTGCGAAAGGATGGCACATCCTCTGGCCAAGGGGTATCTCACCACTTGATTGTTCAGCCCGTCCACTTTGGGGATAGAGCGCCTGGTCGCTTCCGGATATACTCAGAAACAAACCATATCTCGAACCGACGAGCAAATCGCCCCTCCCACGGACCAGGGCCATATCATCGATACAAACCCCTTTGTCCATTGGTGCTGAAGAACTGGAATCCCGATGGACCGGAATCCTGCCCATGGATGCGGACCGGAGGATCCGCTTGCTTCTCAGCACGGCATCAAATCATGCAAGATGGCCATTCCATCGACCCCGGCCTGTGTCCCCGCTTTAGGAAAACTCATCAAGCTATGCCTTGGCTTGCGAAGGGCTTGGAAGGCGAAACAACAGGGCTCCTCCCTTCTGGAAGACCCATCTTGGCGAATTCTCCAAGGGGCTTACCCGGAGAAGAGTCCATATCTGGCAGTCGAGCCTGGGGATAATAGACCCACGCAAAAGCGGGGAAAGAGGGATTTAAGGCCTTGGGATCCCCTCCACTTCCCACAGGCAAGAAGGGCCTCGCGATACCACATTCCTCAAGTTCACCCCCCAAGGCCACCAGTCCGCCTTAATCACCACGAGCCCTTTTGAAACACTCCACCATTGGGTGTAGGACCTTAGTGAGAGGCTGGGTGGGGAGGAAAGTATTCCTCTGAGACATCCTCATCACTCAGGCCGGTTCGCATTGGATCAAAAGGTGCTTTCTACAGATGCGCGTGTGAATCAACGTGAGGTAACACAGGGCTAAGAGGAGCCCGCCTCCTACGAATATCGCTGAGGTCCGGTCCAAATAGAGTAGCACCCCAAAGGAGATGGCAGCTACAGCCAGCCGCAACCCAAGATCCAGAACTCTCTCCCCGGCAGACCTCCCGAACATGGAAAAGGTCACACCCCAGCATCCCACGGCCACGAGCATCATGTCCAGGATCTGCCCCCAGCCGGGTTTCACCACGAACTGGGACCTCACGAATACCGCGAAGGTCATCAAAGTGATTGGTAGACAAAGCCTCAGGGCTTCGTACATGGTCCTCATGAAGGAGGCCTCTGCAATGCGCGCCGTCACAGCGGCAGTCAGGGAAGTTGGGGGAGACAATTCTCCCCAAACGGCCAAAAGAAAACAGAAGAAATGTGCAACCCATGGGTCTATCCCCAGTTTTCTCATGGGGTCAACTATGATCACTGCCAGGACGATATAAGTTGCGGTGGGAGGAAGCCCCAGCCCCACAAGCCACCCAAAAATCCACGCCATCAAGACGAGGGCAACGACATGCCATTCCCCGACCCTGAGGAGCATGGACCCCATTCTATTTATGAAACCAGTAACCGTGAAAAGACCAACCATTATTCCGAGGATGCAAAGCAAGAGGGTCAAAAAAGAGGTCATCTCAGCATGAGTGAGAATCATAGTTTTCACATTAGCCCAAAAGGTGTCTTTTTGGGTGGACGGATCTTTCAAAATATACTTGAAGAAAAAATACATGAGTCCTAGGAGAGAGAACATGACTGCCCCTGTGTACAGTCCGGCTAACTGTTCTCCTAGATGCAAGACGCCCATGAATATGGTCAGAATGACTATACCTGAAAAAAATGCCCCGGTTTTTAGCTGCTGATAGAGGGGAACCGTTGTCTTCTCGATTGGCTCAGGCGCCAAAAGTCGGGTGCTAATGAGATAAATGGAGAGGACCAGGGTAGAATAGTAGATGAAGGCTGTGGCAAATCCCCTCAAGACTACCTCCCAATACCGAACCCCCAAAAATTCTGCCATGACAAAGCCCGCAACAGCCATAACCGGTGGCATGATAAGCCCACCCATGGAGGCTGACGTTTCCACTGCGGCCGCTATCTCCCCAGGCATCCCGTATTTCTTCATCAATGGAATTGTGAATGAGCCAGTGACGGCGGCATTAGCTGCACCACTCCCACTTACCATTCCAACGGTAGACGATGCCAGGACTGCTGTCTGGGCAATGGTGGCCCGTGACTTACCAGCTATCCTTCTCATAAACTGAACCATCGCCTCTTGAGCTCCGAAGCCATTTGCGGCAGCTGATAGTAGCAAGAAAGCTGCAATGGTGGTAAGGGCTATCTGCGCATATTGGCCGTAAATGCCCGTGGAAAGCTCGACCGTACTGGAGGTCACTATTCTGTAAAAAGTGGTACCGGGATGCCAGAAGAAGTCTATGGGACTCAAGTAACCGAACATCGTATAGAACACCAGAATCAGATTCACCCAGAAAAGCTCATTGTGGGCCACTCGAGAAAGTTCCATCACTAAAAGAAATACTAGCAGTCCCATCAGGAAGTCGGTCTTTGTGTAAGACCCTTGCCGCCAAATTGCTATCTCATCATACTGTGTTGTGAAGTGATAGAAGGCGAAAAGGCAGATTCCGATATACATCACAACAATGATGTTGTTGACAAGCGGAGGAAGCTTCTTGTAGATGTAACCGTCTTGATGCAGTCTGAGTATCCGGAGCATCAAGGCAACTGGGACGAGTGACGCTACAAGCTGGCTCGCTCCCCCAAATCCGGTGTAAAAATACCAGCAGAGCCATCCGAACATTACCAAGGCAATAACAAACCTCAGATTTTCTATGTTCAAGTGGTCCTTTATTCGCATCACAGCTCCCTTTCCATCTTATCCCGTCTGCAAGCCTGAGATCCTCAATTACCTCGTCCCATGCGCGGTCTAATTCCTCTCCCTTTAGGGGCTCAAAATTCCAATCCACATCTCTCCTCGACGGGCGTGAAAGCCCTATGAAACCTCTCCTGGGAAGCGAAAATGCAGTTACAGGGCATCTACCCTGGGGGTTTTCCCCGGGCAGATGCCCTATTGGAGGAGTCCTCCTTCCCCCTCACTTGGCGCTAGCTATCTTCCACTTGTCATTCCAGGCATTGTGTTCCTTCAAAAACTTGGCCAAGCCTGGATGGACGGGAATGTCGGGATTGGCATTTATTCCTCTCACTTGCATTCCCACAAAGTCCTTTGCGAGGGGCTCAAAGCCAGGGTCTGCCTTGACCAAGTTGTCCTTCTCCGCGTAGAACTTGGTCAGCATTTTATAAACAATCTCCTCGGGCATGTCAGGAAGCACATTATATGCGAAAAGAAGGGGAACACCCAGAATCTTGCTCACACCAACATCCTTGGTGAAGACGAGCTTTGGATCTATCTCCACAGGAGCCAGATTGGCGGCTGTTAGTTTCTTGACCTCTTCCTCGCTGGGGTTGACTATCTTTATGTCTATCTGCAGCTCCGTCTCTCTCCAGTAGGAAGGGAGCGATCTGCCCGAGGTGGTGTAGCAGACTGCACCAACTATTGTTCCTGCCTTTAGGGCATCTCCTTGGGCAGGCTCTCCTATCTGGACGTGTTTGAATTCATAGCCCAATGCTTTGAATATTCTCTTGAAATTGAGCCAATTCATGAAACCAGCGGGGGTGAAGAATACAGGCTTACCGCTAAAGTCCTTCCATGACTTAAATTGATCCGCCTTAGAGGCCAAAACAGCCATAAAAGACTCCATGGGATACGCATACCAAGTATGCACCAGCATTCCTTTGGAGGGTTTGTAATCCTTGAAGGCGCCCTCTTTGGCATATAGCTCGGTCATTCCAACATCGGCCGTATACGCAATCTCCGCATTCCCTTCCATGAGGGCCTTCATGGCCGCAGTCGTCGAGGGATACGGATTCACTGTCACTGTATACTCCCCACCGAGGGCTGCTTCCAAGATAGGAGTCATGTGCGCTGCTACCCTGTAACCATAGCTGCCAGTACTAGCCGTAGCCCATCTTATGGACTTGCGCTCCGCAGCATCCAAATAGGGTGGGAGAGAAAATGCGAAAAACGCCACAAACACACCCATCAGCACCCAGAACTTCCCTCGATCCTTGAACTTTTTCATGGCTCTACCTCCTACTAAAAATTTTTTTGGGATTTCCCCTTCGATGGAACTCGCCCATCGACAAAGCCATGAGGTACTCCTGTGCTGTCCACACCTCTCGAGGATCCAAGGACCTCTCTCAGACCATTTTTTGGCCGAGAGATTACCAGAAACGCCCCATCTGGTCAATGTCTTGCCTCGCTTCTTCACTCTTCTCTGAGGCCAGGCCTTCGAGAAAATGGGTCACCTTGACCCTCTCTGGCAACTCGCCTCTTCCCAGAGAAGACCACTCCCTTCTGAACCCCTCGTTCACTGTGGCAAGGGCAGCGTTTAGGTTGTCTAGATTCAAAATGAACTGCCCTTCTATTCTGATGGGGCTTCCAGAAACGCGGAAATTCTCCTTGCAGAAACTGAGCTCGAAGGTGCCTCTCTTCCTCGGCTTTAAAACCGGAAGCCCCTGGGTCCTGCACAGAATGGGCCTCGCCGGATATATGAGGCATTTCTTTTCCATGAGGGCTGGGCAAGTTTTGCCAGATGGGGACCCCAATTGCTCGAGGATTTTCTCCCTTTCTCTTTCCTCTTTTTCCCAAAGCCATACCTTCACTGCCCATGCCTCGACGGCGAACACCCCGAAGGAGCACTCGCAACACAACGAGCATCCAATCCTGCACGAGATATAGGAAGCGTATTTGCGCACAGTCCTCTCGATAAATTCATCCACCCTTTGGACCAAGGCATTATAAGAGATAAGGGACTGCATCAATCAAGATACTCCTTGCCTCTCCAGTGAGCCTTGGGCCATATCCCGTCCAGGAGTTCCCGGTGAACCCCTGGCGTTGCGAACAGAAGGGGCGGGCCTTGCTCTGAGCCGAGGTGGCTAAAACGATCCAGCTCCTTTCCCATTCTATCTGTCACCTTCACCCCCGCTTCTTTAGCTATCAAGACTGCAGCAGCCAGATCCCATATGTGCCACTTCTCCACAAAGTATCCTACATAGAATCCTGCGGCCACAAACGAGGCCTGAGCAGCTGCGCTTCCCAGAGCTCTTATCTTGGGCGAAACCTGGAATTCCCAGTCCTTCGCGCCTTCAGAGGTTATCCCCAGAATGTCCTCTCTATGCAGGTGGGTTCTATGAAGGGGACGGATGGGCTTTCCGTTGCATGTGGCTCCCTTGCCTTTCTCGCCCTGGAAGAGCCACTGCATGACAGGCAGATAGACACAACCCCAGATGGGCCGGCCCTCATCCAAAAGTGCCAAAGAAATGGACCATATGGGAAGACCCGCTCGAAAGTTGGTAGTTCCGTCAATGGGATCTATGACCCAGAACCTCTTCTTCCAAGTCGCTTCAACCACAGTCCCCTCTTCGCCAATGATACCGTCCTCGGGAAACAGGGAGCGGATCGTCTCCGAGAGCTTCCTCTCCAACTCCATGTCCACTTGAGTGACGGAGGTCCCGTCTCCCTTGATCCTGGTACGGATCTCCCCCCTCTGGGCCCTTTTTGCCAACCTTCCCAGTTCTTTTATTTTCACGACCAACTCGAAAAAGGGTTCCCGCGACAAAATTAGCCCTGCCCCACTGTCCCTGTGCCCCTTATGCCTAACACCATAAGTGATCCCTCATCTGGGGCCACGGAATGCTTCCTCTTCTTGGGATTCATGCCCAAGAGGTGGCATTGTGAAGGGAGTCTATCACTGTCTTGAGCACCAAAAACAGGAACCCGAACTCCTCTTCTGACAAAGGCACTGGGTCTTCTTCGGATTCAGCAGCTTCCATGAGCGCCTCCACCACATACCTCAAGACATAAGGCTGATCCCAAAGGCCTGGCTCCGAGAGCCTTTCCAAGAACTTCTCGTGGACCTGGGCAAGTCTCTCAAGAAGATCCTGATTCGCCTCGAAGCTCTCCACGATGCTCTCCGCCGTCACTACCCCCACCTTGTCACCGTAGGCCTTCTCGAACATCTTGACCACCACGAAGAAAAGGTAAAAAGCCAGTTCGTGGGCTTCTTCACTCAAATCCTCCGTGAGTTCGAATACAAACTGCATGAGTTCGGGCTGTCTTCTGAGAACCTGTGTCATCTGTTTTTGGGCATCATGAGGTGGGAGATTCCCCACCTCCATCCAGGTTTGCTCTACCATTTCCTGAGATATCGCTTCCATTTCGTCCTCCTTTCCTTTAGAGGGGGCCTGTAGCCCTTATCCTCGACTTCCCTCATTGTTCAAGGACTGCTCCTTTCCAAGATGCCATGTCCCTTGTGATCCTTTCGGGAGGAAGCCCCCCAAGGGTCATCCAACGATGGTTCATAAAACCAAGGACTGCCAGTGTTAGCTTCATTTTCCCATCTGCCGGAGGGCCATCAACTCCGATAGCGCGCCAGGGGAGTGAGAGCTCCAAGGTTATCCTGGGCTGATCCGACCCAAAATAATTGGCTCTAACCCCTTCAACCTCATCGCAACTGGCCGCACGATCTCCATGGCACACCTTGAGCGTCATTCTGTAAGTGTCGCCCCTTGTGTCCTCGTCTATGGAGGGAGGGATAACGTAGAGGGTAAATGTTCTAGCACCACGGCCAGCATCAACACCCAACACTACCTTGAAAGCCTCGCTCATGGGGAAATCCCCTTCGTGAGCAACAAGCGGCGAATACTGGTACTCCATAGCTATTAGAGCCAGATGAAGAGCTCTATCGTCCCAAGCCATATAAATGTCGCAGAAAGGGATATGGCCCTCCGATGGAACCAGTCCCCAAATCAAGGCCCTTTCCTTGGGCCAGTCCGAAAGGGACCTGTCCATGGGATCTATATCAGCCTTTGGCAGGGAAATATTCTCTGGGACCTTTCCCCTACTAAACGTTTTGAACGAGCTCCTGTGGAGCTTCTCCAGGGTCTTATTGGCATGGGAAAGGGCCTCCACTAGCTCTTCATATGGCCTATCATCTATGTCCACGAGTCCAAAGTTGTAATCCTCCCCATCGAGCCTTCCCCCTTTTGGATGATCCCAGTACTGAAACCAGTGGATGCCGACCACCTGGGGCTCCATGGCGAACCTCTTGGCCGCATTTGCGGCGCCAATTGCCCTCTCCCTTTGGGTGGAGACAGTCATGAGATGACCCAAATTCCTGTTACCTGACCTATTCTCTCGAGCTGCAAAGAACCACTCCGTCACGAGAACTGGCCTCTCTCCCCCCAGCTCCCTAAGGCCCTGGAAAAAATATCTCGCAAGCCATCCATCTGGGCTGTCGACATTGTAGTTGGTGGAGATGACATCGACATACGGAACCATGGCCTTTAGGGCCTCTGGATCGTAATATATGGGAAGCCTGTCCCCTAGGACCAGAGCCTCTGGGTCCGCCTCCTTCAGTGCTTCCCACATGGTCCTGTAATAGAGAGCGGCGATGGTGTGAGTCCACCTCTTTACGACCTTCATCCCTTGGCCTCCTGGCCTCAGGAGAACCTCAGCGCCTCCTGTGGCCTTAAGCTGGGAGAAGGAGTCTATCCCCTCTGACACTTGAAAGTCCTCCAGGAACCTTCGCCAATCCCCCCTATAGTGCTCTTCTAGGAGCTCGACCAATTTCACCTTCGTGTGGTTGGAGCTGGGCTTTTGGATGTAATAGGAAAAAAGGGGACCGTCCCACCATCCCACTTCATTGTCAGAAAAGTAGCCTATCCTGTAAGGGTTTCCCTTGTAGGGCGCCACAAGCTCCTTAGCCAACGATTTGGCGCGCTCGAGGGTCTTGGGATCGAAGGGGTCGAACCAATGAAACCTGGAGAGTCTTCCCAGGTCTAACTCTGGAGTGCATGGCATGGAAATGACTGTTGGATGCACAGACCATCCCCCCAAGGTGTTAAATCCCCAGTCCCTGAGTCTCAGTCTCGTTGCCATTGCCCAAAGGCTGATATCGGGGTAAAAGAGCTTCCAACTATACCAGGTCCTGCTTTTCAGGTATCGGGTGTCAGGCCCCTCGCTCACATTGTTGACTCCTATGGAGAAAAACTTCTCGCCCTTGGGTGTCACAAGCCACCAAACCCCATTTTCTCTCATTGTACCCCAGCGGGAGTGGCCCGCGGACCTGAGGTCCTCCCCCTGGGCCGACGAGAAGCCCCCCAAAATCAAGTAAATGGCGCCAACAATGCAGAGGATAGTTCCACGAAAGGACCTTCTCGTCTCAGACCCCCGAAGACTCTCTGCCATTTTCTCGGGTCCCACTCAATCCACATGCTGAGAAAGTCTCCCAAAGAGAACCTTCAGCCTTCAGAGGCAACTGGTCCATCTTCAATGGGAAATTCTCTCTTTGGCCTGTGCCCTCAGAACTTTCCTGAAATGGTACCCGTAAATGGCTGAAGCCACTGCCTCGGGGAAGGCCCTCCTATACTTGATGAAGGCCTTGGTAAGAAGCCCCCAATAATGACGCCTTCCCTCCTCGAAGAGGCCTAGGATTACAAGAGACTTGAGAAATGCCTTGAAATCCCTCAAGTTAAAGTGTCTCCTTTTTCCAGAAGGCTTGTATTCCTTGAGAAAAGTGAGGACTCGCTCGTAATAGTTCTTGGGGGAATAAATTGTATCGATTATTCGCCTATAGCCATTGATGAGGCTTTCCATGTCCATCTTGGGGATGAAATTGAGGATACCATCTGTGTGGTTCCCTGTAGGATTCATGAGGAGCCTTCCCTGCTCTCTGAGCCTCTGGTAGAGGCGAGTGCCAGGCACAGCTTGGAGCACTCCCACCATGGCTGTAACAACACCACTTTTACTTATGAACTCTATCTGCCTCTCGAATATGTTTGGAGGATCGCTATCGAACCCAACGATGAATCCCCCCATGACCTCGATCCCGGCGTTCTGGATTTTCTTGACCGAAGTCACAAGATCCCTGTCGGCATTCTGGATCTTATTGCACTCGGCTAGGCTCCCTTCATGGGGGGTCTCTATCCCCAGAAAGACCTGTGAGAAATTGGCCTGAGCCATCAGGTCCAAGAGCTCGTCATCATCGGCGAGATTTATGGAGGCCTCGGTTATGAAATTGAAAGGATAGCGTCTTTTCCTGTTCCACTCGATCACCTTGGGCAGAAGCTTCTTCACCTTGTGCTTATTGCCTATAAAATTGTCGTCAACTATGAAGACTGTTCCTCTCCAGCCTCTCACATAGAGGGCATCCAGCTCCCTCAACATCTGCTCCTCGCTCTTGGTCCTGGGAATCCTCCCATTCATCACAATGATGTCGCAGAAGTCGCAGTTGAAAGGACAACCCCTGGAATACTGAATGGGCATGGTGGCGTAGTCCTTGAAAGAGATAAGATCCCAGGAAGGAAGGGGGGTCATAGTGAGATCAGGCCTCTCTCTCGAATCGTATCTCTTCTTAGGCTTCCCCTCCTCTAGGTCGCGAAGAAACATGGGAAGGGTTACCTCAGCCTCCCCCAGCACAAGGTGATCTATTCCCTCGAACTCCTCTTGCTCCGTGACCATGAAAAGAGGCCCTCCCGCCACAATAGGGATCTTCCTCTCTCGGCACAGGTCAACTACCTCCTGAAGGCTTTCCTGCTGGACAAGCATGGCGCTGAGAAAGACGTAGTCCACCCCGTGCAGGTCCTTCTCCTTGAGAGGTCTGACGTTTAGGTCCACGAGTCTCTTATTCCAGTGGGCAGGAAGAAGCGAGGCCACTGTGAGCAGACCCAAGGGAGGAAAGGCCGCCTTTCTGGACACAAACTTGAGTGCATGGCGAAAACTCCAAAAGGTATCGGGATACCTGGGGTACACGAGAAGAACATTCATCCCTCGGCCCTCCATTCTTACATGGGATCTTCACCCCCACGGAATCACTTTAGGCTAATCCAATTCTCACTGTTCGTAAAGCCGGAAAACCGTCTCGTCTACCCTCACCTTCCTCTTTCCTCGAGGAGCTTCATTATCTCCTCCCTCCAAGGCATGGAATCCTGCGCCCCTTTTCTCGTAGCAGCCAAGGCGCCGGCACAGTTGGCAAATGAAACTGCCTCCTTCCAGGAAAAACCCTCTGCCACAGCATATGCCAGGGCTCCATTGAAGGCGTCTCCGCAACCAGTAGTGTCCACTGCCTTCACCTTAACCCCCTCGCAATGGAAGGCCCCTCCCTCTCCCACGGCAAATGCTCCCCTCTTTCCCAAAGTTATGACCACCTTTTTGGGACCCATGGCCAGGATAGCCCTGCCCACCTCCTCCCATCTCGCCTCCTCGCACCCAGACAGCCTCCGGGCTTCACCCTCATTAGGGGTGATAACGTCCACTAGCTCCAGCAGCTCCTGAGGCAGTTCCCTCCACGGGGCTGGATTCAAAACAGTTGTCATGGAGTGCTCTTTGGCCAGAAGAAGAGCCTCCCATGTGGTCTCCAGGGGCACCTCGAGTTGAACTAGGAGGACTTTTGCCCAAGCGAATAGGTCCCTCGCATCCCTCACCTCTTGGGGCCTAAGAAGACGATTAGCACCAGGGGCTACCCCTATCATGTTCTTGCCCTGAGAATCCACCATTATCAGGGCAGTGCCGGTGGAGGTCCCTTCCTCCTCTATCACATGACCGACCCCGACACCACACCTCGAGAGATGATCCTTGAGATCCATCCCAAGAGGATCTTTACCCACCTTGGCTATGAGGGCCACCTCTGCCCCTGCCCTAAGGGCGGCCAAGGCCTGATTCGCCCCCTTGCCGCCAAAGCTTCTATAGAATTCGCCATTGGAGACGGTCTCCCCTCTAGTGGGAAGCCTTGGAAGTCTCACAGTGAAATCCACATTCGCCGAGCCCACTACCACAACCCTGGACATATCCTTTCTCCGATCAGCTTGAGGGCCCTCGATGCGTCGACTTCCATCGCCACAAAGGCATTCTCTGGAGCCTTGAATCTATTATGTATCGGCCTTCTGTCACCAACTGTCATGCCGCAAGTTATCTCTCCCTTGGTCTCGACATCCACGTGCAGAGGAACTAACTCGACAAGATCCGGTTCAATGGCCACAGCTACAGCCAGAGGGTCATGGAGAGAAATGGAGGGGATACCCTCTCTCTCCCACGTGAAATCCAGGGCCCTCTGGGTCGCATGGCTCACGAATCTGCAAACAGGATCGGGATCTTCCCCTATCCTCGACACTTGCTCTCGGCTCAATCGAACTTTTCTTGTAACGTCCAGGGAGACCAAAATGGGATTGAGCCCAGAGGTCAAAACCTTTTTTGCCGCCTGTGGATCTGCGTAAATGTTGAACTCGGCTACAGGGGTAACGTTTCCGGGGACAGCTATTGCGCCTCCCATTATTATCAACTTCTTGGGACGGAGGGAGCGGGGAGCGATTTCCAATATCCGTGCCACATTGGTGAGAGGCCCCAATGTGATTATGGTTAGCTGTTGGGGATACTTCTCCAGGAGCTCCAAATACACACGTTCGGCGCTGGGCAGGTCATCGGGAATCTCGATATCAGGATAGAGGGGCGCTCCATCATCTGACAGGAACCTTTGCAGATCTCCTAGGCCATCTTTCCCATGGACGGACTCTGCTCTTACAGATCCCTTCCCCTCACAAGGATCCATCCCTTTTGCCAGCACAGGGACCTTCTCGGGCTTAACCATTTCTATGATGCGGAGGGCATTCTTGGTAGTCTGCTCTAGAGGCACATTGCCCCCCACCGTGACAATCCCTTCGACTAGGAGCTCACGGGACCTGAGAGCAAGGATCAATGCCAGGGCATCATCCACGCCGGGATCCGTGTCTATGATCACTCTTTGAGGCATTGAAGAACCTCCACACCTAGGAGATGGAAGGCCAGTTCAATCTCCTATTATCTTGACCAAGACCCTCTTTCTCCTTCCTCCATCGAACTCGCCATAAAAGATTTGCTCCCAAGGCCCAAAGTCGAGCTTTCCATCTGTCACCGCAACGACTACCTCCCTTCCCATGATTTGCCTTTTTAGGTGTGCATCTGCGTTGTCCTCACCGGTTCGGTTATGCCTGTAGCGGGAGATGGGCTCATGGGGAGCTAGAGTCTCGAGCCATTCCTCGAAGTCCTTGTGGAGTCCTGGTTCATCATCGTTTATGAAGACCGAAGCTGTTATATGCATGGCATTGATTAAGACGAGTCCCTCCTTGATGCCGCTTTCTCTGAGGCATTCCTCGATCTGAGGGGTAATGTTTATGAAGGCCCTCCGGCCTGGGACATGAAACCATAGTTCCTTTCTGTATGTCTTCATGAGCTCCTCTCCAATACAAGGGGCGGGCTCCGCACGCCCGAAATGACGGGATTGGCTCCACCCGGCAATGTCCCCACTAAGCCACCAGGCGTTCCTTTTCCCCTACGGGATCATGTTACGCCCCGGCTTGCGCCAGGCCTTGACTCTCGGACGCGCAGACCGCGTCCCTCCGAGAAAATCGCCCTCCCCATTATCCCCGGGTTTCCGCCGCAAGGCCATCTCACCTCGGGCTCGCCACCCAGCCGAACAAATTGTAGCCCATTTTAGCGCGGGACCCTTCGTGGCACCAGCCTCAATCGTGCGCCAATTTTCGCACAGTCCGAGCCAGCGGTCCCCGCACCGAATTCGTGGCTTGGATCTTTGGCAGTAGATGGGACACTGATGCCAAGGGATTCCCACAAGAGGCCCCTTGGAGGGGCCTTTTGGGCAGGAGACAAGGAGCAAAAGGACTTGCCCCCAATCCTCGATCGGAGTTTTTCCCTTCACAAGCTCAACATATTCTAGGCAGGTCGAGGCCTGTTAAAGGATCCAAAGGTCCTTCTGTTCCAAACCTCGTTCGAAGTATCACCGGGGATCCGCCGTGAGGTCTTCTGGAGACCCAGCCTACTATGGCCGCATCACGCCCCATAGGATGAGAACAAAGGGCCTCTATCGCCCTTTGGGCATGTTCTTCCGCTATCCAAGCTAGGAACCTTCCCTCGCAGGCCATGTGCAGGGGATCTAGACCTAGCAGGTCCGAAACGGCTCTGACAGAGGGCCTCACCGGGAGCTCCTTCTCCTCAAGGATCATGGAAAGGCCCGTCTTCTCTGCTACCTCATGGAAGACCGTAGCGACCCCTCCCCTTGTGGGATCTTGGAGAACACGAATCTTCACCCCAGCCTCAAGCAGAAGATTCACGAGTGGCCACACGGGCGCGACATCCGGCCTCATGTCTCCCACGAGGCCTTGGCGGACTGCCATTATGGCCGCCCCATGATCCCCGATGGGTCCTGAGACCAAAATGGCATCACCTTCCACCACTTCCCGTTCAGACAATTCAACCCAAGGGGCAACAATACCCAATCCGGATGTCACGGCGAAGGCCTTGTTCCCTCTTTGTGTTTCAAGAGGCCTGCTCCGCACGCCCGCAATCGAAGCGAGGTTCCACTGGGAAGTCAGCGCCATTGAGCCACCCTGTCCCGCACCACAATCCTCGGAGCGGACGGTCCCCGAGTCGGCCAAGAGGTGCCCCGGCATCCGTATGCCCGTGTGACGCGGGCCCACTCCGTGCGCTCCCCCGAGAAAAACCGCTGTTCACGTAATCTCGGCATTCGCCCCGCAAGGCCATCCCCGATGGGCTGACATCCCCAGCGGAAGGGCGGGCCCCGCACGGCCGCAAGGTAAGCATCGGCTTCACATATGCATTTACCAGTTAGGTCACCAATAGGGCACCAGCTGTTCGCTTACCTCCGGTAATCATGACATGCCTGAGTTTGTGCCGCCTGTATCTGTGGACCCACAGAGTGCACCTCTTGTGTTAAAAGGTCAAACAGAGAGAGCCTTCCGGGGTTAAAACCGAGGATCATGCGAAGAGGCGGTTTGTCTTATCAATGCGCTCCGCGCCTCCGTACGAGAAGTGGATACGCAGGCCGACGCATTTCTCGGGGAATGGCGCGAGGGCCGGTTTTCTCGGAGGGGCGCACTCTGTGCGCCCGCATGGCACGCTCGCATGTATGCCGAGGCACATCCTGCCAGACTCCGGGGACCGGGTGCCTCGGACGGGTGGTTCGCCGGACAAGATGGCCCTATGCGGACATCCCCCGATCAAAGGAAAGCCTCGTTAGCGGGCGTGGGAGGCCCGCCCCTCTGAGGCGCGGTCAACCCGGGGTCACGTGCCTTACAGGGGAAAGCCGGAAAAGGGCCCAAAGGAGCTGATTTTCTCGGAGGGACGCGCTCTGCGCGTCCGCATTCCAAGGCCATACGCATGCCGAGACCCCCTCGGCGAACCCTCGGGACCGGGTCCCTTGTATATGACACTCCTGCTTCTGGGTGACTCGGTGTTAGGAGCTGGAAGGGGGGTATC
>Ga0197142_1001130_pt1 | contig 24667 bp, 21 predicted proteins | sample GBS60_MetaG_FD_148614 | JGI IMG/M metagenome (GOLD analysis project Ga0197142, IMG submission 148614) | Sediment microbial communities from Great Boiling Springs, Gerlach, Nevada, United States - GBS 60_MetaG | ecosystem: Environmental > Aquatic > Thermal springs > Hot (42-90C) > Sediment... | reverse complement strand
TCATTTTGATTTTTGCATTTTCAATTTCTTCAAACAAGTGTAAATGATGCCAGAATTTATAAGGTCCAAAAATTTGTTCGTCTACGAAAAGCTTTTGTGGAACCACATGTTTGATTTCTGTAACCCAATTTGTCTTAATTCCCTTAAAAGGAGAAACCTTGTAACGAATTATCAATCCAGGATAAATTTCATCTGGAAGATTTTTTGTTAAAATTTCAAAGCTCATATCTGGTGGAGTAATTTCATTTAGATTTTGGGGGTCAGAGAAAAATTTCCAGACAGTTTTTATATCTGCATTTATAATTTGAATTCTTTCAAGTTTATGGAGCATATCTCGACTTTTTTAATTATAACTTTTGCGTCTTTGAAATGATAAAATTTAAAGTTGAAAATCAGGTCATGAAATTTAAATGCCTGAAATTTATAATCCTTTTTTCTTTTTAAATTCATCTACAATCAAAGGTAAAATTTCACCTGATTTGCCTTGAATAACAACATCAGCAATTGATGAAATATCTGTAGGGTTAGGATTTATCTCAACTAAGAATGCACCACTTTGCTTAGCATAAATTGGAATATATGCAGCTGGGAAAACAACAGCTGAAGTTCCAACTGAAAAACACACATCACAACTCCGTGCTGCTTTTACCGCACCTTCATACTCATCTTCTGGAAGCATTTCACCAAACCAGACTACATCGGGTCGGACTAATCCACCGCACTCACAATAAATTGCTTTATCAGGATAAATATCTCCAAGGTCATAGAACTTTTTACATTTAATGCAATAATTTCTTTCAATATTTCCGTGTAATTCAAAAACATTTTTTGAACCAGCTCTTCGATGTAGATTATCGATATTTTGAGTTACAACCGCAAATCTTTCAAAATATTTTTCGAGTTCTGCAATTGCATAATGTCCAGCGTTTGGTTGGACTTGATGCATAATTTTCCGTCGATGTGAATACCATTCAGTTACCAGATCTGGATTGCGCATAAAAGCATTAAAATTGGCAAGTTCTTCTGGTTTCAATTTTTGCCATAAACCATCTTTATCACGAAAAGTTGGTACACCACTTTCTGCAGAAACACCTGCACCTGTGAAGACAACGATTGATTTTGATTCTAAAAGCTTATCCACCACTTTTTTAATTGAATCAATCAAAGAGGGTTTTTCCATCTTTTTCCTCGTCAAAATTTTTTTGATTATCAAAATTGCTTTTATGGTAATATTCTGGATCTTTACTCACAAAAAGCGAACTTTGAATGAGATGATGATATTTTGTCCAGTTTGTATTCAATTCACCTCCACCTTGAATTATTTGACGATATGCATTTGTCTTTGCACTTAACTCATCAGCGTAATAAAGAATAATTGATTCTAAGGTCTTTGGTTCAACAGGGGATGCATTTTCCAATTTTCCCTGATGACTTAAAATTAAGTGTAATACAAGAGTTTGTAGTTCTTCAGGGAAATAAGGAATTTGTGAACATGCACCATAAACCCAATTTGCTGCAATCACAATATGACCAATTAATCTTCCTTTATCAGTATAATCAAAAACTGTTTCATATGATAGCTCTTCAATCTTTCCAACATCGTGAAGCATTGCACCAGTTATTAATAAATCTCGATTGATTGTTGGTTGAAAATTTGACTTTTCAGAAATGTCGCACATTAAATCACAAATTTGAACCACTTCAAGAGTATGTTCAAGCAATCCACCAATGTAATTATGATGAAACGATTTTCCAGCAGGTGCAAAAGAAAATCTTTCAAATTTATCTGGAGTAAAAATTTTATATAACAGATTTCGCAACCAATCATTTTGTATTTTCTTAACTCTTTTCCAGAATTCTTTTTTCATTTCTTCCGGATCGCGAATAGAACTTGGAAGAAAATCGCTTAAAGAAATTTCATTTTCTTCTTTCGGAAAAGAAATCGATTCAATTCTTAGCTGAAGTCGATCGTTAAAAAGTTCAATTGAACCTTTAACTTTAACAATTGCACCAATGTATGCTTCTTTATAAAATTCTTCGAAACCTTCCCAATAATTACCTAATATTGAACCGGTTTTATCTGAAAACTCAAGTAAAAGGTAATTGCTTCCATCTTTTTTCTGTTTAATCTCAAATCGTTTAAGTAAAAAATAATGGTCAACTAAATCCCGATTTTGTAATTCTTTAATTGATTTTTGATTTAACATAAATTCCTTTCATAGTTTACTTACAAAATTAACATAAGAAAGAGATATTAGAGATTCAATATTGAAGAGGCTTTAAATAAAACGAGCGAAATATTTTTTAGCTATTAAGAATTTTTTGTAAATCACTTAAAAATTAGCTTGAATATTTTTTAATTGCAGATGACAGAGCAGGAATGATTTTTTCGCTAAGTGCACTAAGTACAAAAACTAGCAATGCAGATCCAAGTGAAATTAAATAACTAAATTCCACACCAAAGATGTAGTGAGCAAAAATCCATATAACTGAACCTGCAACGACTGTGGATATTGCACTAAATCCATTTCCAAATTTTCCAATCAAACCAAATATAAAAACGATAAATATTCCACTACTTCCAAATGCTGATGCATCTTTCACCAGATTATAAACTCCTTCGGCTTTTGTTGCCAGTATATAGGCAATTATTCCTGCAAGTGTAACATTCAAACGAGAAATTCTTAATTTTTTCTTTTCATTTTTTACTTTCAACCAGGGGAAAATTATGTTGTGTGACATAAGAGCAGAGGATGCAAGTAGAGTACTATCAACAGTTGATAGAATGGCTGAAATCAAGGCACCTGCAAAGATTATATATAGAACAGGTGATAGATACTTCTGTGCAATCATCGGGAGAATTTGTTCGGGTTGTTCAAGATCTGGAAAAATTGTAAAACCTATAAGACCAAAACTTAAGGGTATAAGTCCAATTAAAATATAGAGTGAACCAGCCATCAATGAAGATCGCTTTGCAACTATATGAGATTTAGCTGAAAAAACTCTTGAAACCATTTCTTGAGCAATTAAAGAACCACAGATAGGAATGGCCCATGCTTCAAGTGTCTTGAAAAAATTAAATATTTCTGAATTTTCAAGAGCTAAATTGATATTTATTTTTTCACGATAAATTTCCTTATATACAATCTGAATTTCCTGTCCATCATTGAAAATTAGAAATGCAAGAAATATCAAACCAATAATCAGAACTATTCCCTGAATTAAATCTGTGTACGCATCGGCAAGCAAGCCTCCAAAGGAAGTGTAAGTAATCACAATAATAGCAGAAATCAAGATCGATAATTCAACTGTAAGATTGGATGTAGTTGAAAGTATTAATCCAAATGCACGAATTTGAGCTGCAGCCCAAAGAATTGAAGTGGGAATCATTATTAAAGCAATCAATCGAGCTGTCGATTCCGAATAACGTTTACTGAAGAAATCAGCAATGGTTGTCAAGTTCATTTTGTAGAGTGGAATTGCAAAAAACAAGCCCATTAAAATAAGTACAAGACCATAGCCAAAAGGATCTGCGGTAACTCCAGCAATACCATATTCGTAAGCAGCACCAGCAGTTCCGATACAGGACTCAGCACCAAACCATGTAGCAAATATAGAAAAAGTTGTTAAGAAATATCCAAGTTTTCGCCCACCCAATAGATAATCATTTTCAGATTTGATGAAGCGAGATATGTATATCCCAAGGAAGAGTTGTAGACTGATATAAATTAATATTCCTAGTAAAACTAAATTCAATTACTCTGATTGTCCTCCGAATTTTGTTTGTAAAATTTGATACAAATTTATTTAGCAGGAAAAATTTATCAAATGGTTTTTTAAATGATATTGGAGGAGTTATCACTTTGGTATTGTTGCAGGTTTTAATACCCATCAAGCTTAAAATTTTTTGGAACAAAACATTTTTTATAAATTTTAAATGAAAAAAACGGGGGAATAAAATGAAACTCACTAACAAAATTCACAGGAGAAATTTTCTTAAAACTTTGGGAGTTTTATCGTTAACTCCTCTTATTCAATCGTGTGATTCTTCAATTGGTTTTTGGGATGGAAGCGATGGAACGGATATTAATCGTCCAATTAAACCAAAAGTAGATATTTTACTTGATGGTACAGAAGAAGAAATTGCAAGTTCTGTTCAAAATAAGCATGATTTTCTTCAGGATTTGTATAATAATCCTGGTAAGGAGTTAAAAATTGGGTTTTTGCAAGAACGATCATATAATATATTGACATTATCATTTATGAAAAGTAATATTGTTTCCTATCCACACTTAAGACTAGTTAATACAAGAACAAATGAAGTTGCAAATGTAATATGGGGCAGAGATGGTTTGAAACCGACTATAAAGTTTGTGGATGATTCAGGAAATGTAATAATTAAAAATGGTAAAAGTCTTGAATTTGCTTTAAACATTCCGTCTAAACTCGCTAAAGTTAATTCTCCGTCGGATTGGATTATTGCAGGAATTAAAATATTTGCAGTTGCATTAATACTCTGGATTGGTTTCTCTATTGCAAAGTATGTGGCTTCTGCTATTGCTTTCATTGCATTTAATGCTCTGGCAATTGGTTTAGTGATTGCAGGACTCGGAATTGTGATTGAAATTATTCAATGGATATTAGGAATCACTGGAATAACATTGAGGGATATTGTTGAAATCTTTATGTTAGCGATTAATGCAATTGTTGAATTACTGATTGATGTAATGAATTATTTGATTAATTATTTTGAGTAAAGATTTGTTTTATATGTAAAAAAATTTTTGATGTCTTTTGAATTTTTTTATATTTGTAACCACTTAGATTAAAAAATTTTTAATGAATTGTTCTTTTTTAGTTATTGAATGATGGTTGGGCGCGTAGCTCAGGGGTAGAGCATCTGCCTTTTAAGCAGAGGGTCGATGGTTCGATTCCATCCGCGCTCACAAATTTCTTCTTAGTATATGTATTTTGTTTACATAATTAAATCCACTCAAAACAATTACTACATTGGGCACACATCAAACCTTGAGGATAGATTAAAGAGGCATAATGAAAATCGTTCGAAGGCTACGAGACTTAGGGGTCCTTGGGAGTTAGTTATATCTTATCAGTGTAATACAAAGTCGGAAGCTTATCGATTAGAATTGAAATTGAAATCATTCAAAGATTCAAGTAAAGCGATAAATTATCTTAAGAAGCTTCAAGGGATATTGTAGAGCACTCCGACTTTTTAAGTCGGAGGGGTCGATGGTTCGATTCCATCCGCGCTCACAAATTTCAATTTGAAAGAGTGAATTCAAATGATGTAGAGCATTCCGACTTTTGAAGCCGGAGGGGTCTATGGTTCGATTCCATCCGTACTTATAAATTTCCCGTCTATTACATTTTCCAAAAAATATTAAAAATATTAGCAATGATTATTAGCAGAGTAGATTTACTTAGAATATTGCAGAACGAATTAAAAGAAATAAATCAGTGTTCATTCAAAGTTTACAAACAAAATATATAGGCTATTGGTAGTTACCATTTAACACAAAATATTAATTAAAATTATTAATATCTTGTCTAAGTATTTTAATAAATATCAAAATGTCAGAATATTCTAAAAAAGATATAAACACCGTTATGAAAAATTGGTTTTAGTTATTGGAATTCAGGTCTATCTTAATTAAAATTTCTATTTTTTTAATTCACAATATCACTTGATAAAAATAAATCATAAAGATAGTTTGCAAATAAAACCAACAATTAAAAGGAAAGGAATTAAAAATGGATATGAAGTTAATTGATCGAATTATTGATTTGCTTGGTCAGGAGTCTGCTCTCAAAATTGCTTGTGGAATTTCCCGACCTGGACCAATTGATGTTAATCTTGATAAGACCAAAATCGAGAGAGCACAATTTTTTGAAGTATTAAAACCCAATAAACTCGAGCTCACAGATTTTGGAAAAATGTTTGTTGTCAAGACAATTTTAGATTATGCTGATAACATGTATAATCTGGATGATGTGGATGACGAAGAGGAAGATTTCGACGATGAAGAAGAGTGGGAGGAAATAGAAGAAGATTGGGAAGAAGACGAAGATTGGGATGATGAAGATGAAGATTTTGAAGAATGGGAAGATTGGGAGGAGGAAGATGAAGATGATGAAGATGAAAATTATAGACCAAAAGGGCGAAGAAGAAAATAAATTTTAATGCTATCGATTTTAGTTGATGTTTTATCAAATTTATTTTGGTGAAACATCAATTTTTTATTTTAAAATGAACAATCAATCCTTTGTAAATTGTCACACTATTTTTAATTTTGTAAAAATTTTTTGAAAATAGAATGAAGAAGATATATATAGAGGAATTAGAAAGTTACATTGGTCAGGAAATAGAACTTTCAGGTTGGGTAACGCACAAAAGGTCGAGCGGTAAGATTCGTTTCATAGTCATGAGAGATGGATCGGGCATATGTCAACTAGTTTTTATAAAAAATTTATTGCCTGAAGATATCTTCAATAAATTTGATGAATTAACTCAAGAATCGTCATTTAAAGTGTTTGGACTTGTAAGAAAGGAAGACCGTGCGCCCGGTGGATACGAGATCGAAGTAAAGAATATTGAAATTATTCACATCGCCAAAGATTATCCTATCACCCCAAAAGAACATGGTGTTGAATTTTTGATGGACCACAGGCATTTGTGGTTAAGGTCAAGTCGACAACATGCTATCCTCCGTGTTCGACACGAAATTATTAACGCAATTCGTACTTTCTTTAACAATAAAGGCTTCATATTAGTTGATGCGCCAATTTTAACTCCAGCTGCATGTGAAGGGACAACAACTCTTTTTGAAACAGAGTACTTTGATTTAGGTAAAGCATATTTAACTCAGTCAGGTCAGCTTTATGCAGAAGCTGCGGCAATGGCATTCGGGAAAGTTTATACCTTTGGTCCAACTTTCAGAGCCGAAAAATCTAAAACCAGAAGACATTTAACAGAATTCTGGATGGTTGAACCTGAGGTCGCATTCGCTGATTTGAATGATGATATGGATTTAGCAGAGGAATTCGTTGAATATATTGTTCAAACAGTGATAAAAAATCGAAGAAGAGAACTTGAACATCTTGAAAGAGATATTTCAAAACTCGAAAAAGTAAAGCGCCCATTCCCTAGAATTCATTATGAGGAAGCAATTGAGATTTTGAGAAAAAATGGAATTAATTTCGAATGGGGAAATGATTTTGGTGGAACAGACGAGACCGTAATCTCTGAACAATTCGATAAACCAGTAATGGTTCATCACTATCCAGCTCAGGTTAAAGCATTTTATATGAAGAGAGATCCGGAAGATGAAAGATACGCACTGGCGGTTGATATGCTTGCACCAGAAGGTTACGGTGAAATAATTGGTGGAAGTCAAAGAGAAGATGATTATGACACTTTATTAAAAAGAATTGAAGAACACAATTTACCTCGAGAAGCCTTTGAATGGTATCTCGATTTAAGGCGATATGGTTCCGTTCCACATTCTGGATTTGGACTTGGAGTTGAAAGAACGGTTGCATGGATTTGTGGACTTGAACATGTTAGAGAAACAATTCCATTTCCAAGAATGATATATAGAAATACACCTTAAGTTGCGGAGAGAAAAATCAGATTATGGATCTTCAACTTATCACTTTCATAATTTTTGCACTTATCGGATTAACATCAGCTGTGATGCTAATTCTTCAAAAGAATCCAGTCTATTCAGCGTTACTATTAATCATGCATTTCTTTGCGCTTGCTGGGTTATATCTTCTACTAAATGCTCAATTTTTGGCTGTCCTTCAGATCCTTATTTATGCTGGTGCAATAATGGTTTTATTTGTATTTGTCATAATGTTGCTCAATCTACAAAATGAGGAAGCATTAAAAGATCCATTTAATTTGAGAAAAATTATTGCGAGCTTTTTAGGAATTGTTCTTTTATTACAATTTGCTGTGTTCTTTTTCATAAAAGCCAAACATGATCTGAATATTAATCCTTCACCAGATTCAATCCAGGCTGGTTCAGTTAAAAATATAGGTGAACTTCTGTTTACAACTTATTTAATTCCTTTTGAAATTACATCATTTGTTCTATTGATTGGAATTATTGCGGCCATTGTTTTAGCAAAGAGGAAATTCGAATGATACCATTAAGTTATTATTTAATCCTAAGTGCAGCATTCTTTTCAATTGGTATAATTGGTGTCCTCACCAGAAGAAATGCAATAATTATTTTTATGTGTATTGAATTAATGTTGAATTCTGTGAATTTAACATTTGTAGCTTTTTCGTCATTTTTCGGAGATAGCAGCGGACAGATATTTGTATTTTTTGTAATGGCTGTTGCAGCTGCTGAAGCTGCTGTTGGGCTTGCTATTATCATTGCCCTCTTTAGAAATAAACTTACAATTAATGTGGATGAAGTAAATATCCTTAAATGGTAAAGGAAGTAATGATAACAAATTACATTTATCTTGCTGTTTTATTTCCTCTCATCGGATTTTTAATTAATGGATTATTTGGTTCAAAAATTAAAAATGAGAAGACAATTGGATGGATAGGTAGCGGAGTCGTGGGAATATCTTTTTTGATTTCTCTAATTTCATTTTTCGAAATTTCGGGGCTCCCTGAGGCTGAGAGGAAAGTAATTATTCCACTTTTTAAATGGATAGCTGTTGAAGGACTCGATATTTCTTTTAGTTATTTGATTGATCCTTTATCACTCGTTATGGCTCTTGTTGTAACAGGAGTTGGATTTTTGATCCATATTTATAGTATAGGTTATATGCATGGTGATAAAGGCTTCTGGAGGTTTTTTGCTTATTTAAATCTTTTCATCTTTATGATGATGAATTTAATCTTAGCTGATAATTTTGTATTGATGTTCTTAGGATGGGAAGGTGTCGGGTTGTGTTCATATCTTTTGATTGGTTTCTGGTACGATAGAAAATTCGAAAACAGCACAACAGCAGATGCTGCTAAAAAAGCATTTATTGTAAATAGAGTTGGTGACTTTGGATTTTTGTTAGGTATGTTTCTTATTTATAAAACCTTTGGTAGTTTGAATTTTGATGAAGTTTTTACAATGGCTTCGAAAATTCCTGTTGCGGAAGTTACAATTACATTGATCACTATGTTTTTATTTATTGGTGCGACAGGTAAATCGGCTCAAATCCCTCTTTATGTTTGGTTACCCGATGCAATGGCTGGTCCGACTCCAGTTTCTGCTTTAATCCATGCTGCAACTATGGTTACGGCTGGCGTTTATATGGTTTCCCGTTGTTCCGTGCTTTTTGTTCAATCAGAGATTACGATGACGGTTGTTGCAGTAATTGGTGCATTGACAGCAATCTTTGCTGCTTCTATGGGATTGGTTCAAAATGATATAAAGAAAGTTCTTGCATATTCAACCATTAGTCAACTTGGTTATATGTTCTTAGCTTCAGGAATCGGTGCATTTACGGCTGCCATTTTTCATTTAATGACGCACGCATTCTTTAAAGCATTGCTCTTTCTTGGTGCAGGGTCTGTTATTCATGCTATGCATGAAGAACAAAACATTAAAAATATGGGTGGATTAAAAAAGCATCTTCCTGTTACTTATAAAACATTTTTTGTTGCTTCATTGGCAATTGCCGGAATTCCACCTTTTTCCGGTTTCTTCTCTAAAGATGAAATTCTATGGGAAACATTTGCAACCGGTCATACTTTCCTTTATCTGATTGGATTAATTACTGCATTCATGACAGCATTCTATGTATTTCGACTTTTCAATTTAACTTTTGAAGGAAAACCTAGATATCCTTCGCACATTCATCCACACGAATCACCAAAAGTAATGACCATTCCACTGATTATTTTGGCTGTTCTTTCTGCAATTGGTGGATTTGTTGGAATGCCAGCGGTTTTTGTTGGTGAACATGGAAATCTCTTTGCCAATTGGTTAAAGCCTGTTTATGAACCAGCAGAAACATATTTATTACATGTTAATCTTTATTCACATTTTACTGAAATTATTCTGATGATCTTATCCGTTGTAGTTGCTGTTACAGGAATTTTGCTTGCTCGTCATTTTTATCTACAGAATATTAAACCAATTGAATTTTTAATCAACCGATTTAAGAAATTTTACACATTACTTTTCAATAAATATTATGTTGATGAAATCTATGATTTCCTAATAGTTACTCCACTTGTGAAAGTATCAGAAAAATTCTTATGGAAGATTAACGATACAATGATTATAGATGGATTTATTAATGGAACTGCTGAGATGATTGATGAAACAGCTAAATTGATAAGAAAAATTCAAACCGGTATCGCTCAATTCTATGCATTAATAATGATTTTTGGAATAACCCTAATAATCTTTCTACTTTTATTGTGATGCCTATGAAACATTATCTTTTAACTCTAACGATATTTTTACCTTTAATTGGAGCTATTCTTTTACTTTTTATCAATAGTGAAAAGAAAAATTTGCTCCGTTACTTTGCTTTAGTAGTTTCAATCATTACATTCATTCTTTCTCTTGGTTTGTTTTTTGGATATCGAGAAAATGAAATTGGTTTTCAGTTTGTTACCAAGTTTCCCTGGATTAAAAGTTTGAATGTAAGTTATCATATTGGTATTGATGGAATTTCATTACTCTTGATTTTACTTACCACATTTTTAACTCCACTTACACTTCTCTCAGCTTGGGAAAGTATAAAAACAAAAGTAAAAGAATTTCTCTTTTTCTTCCTGGTGCTGGAAACCGGCATGATTGGTGTTTTTGCTTCTCTTGATTTGTTTCTGTTTTACATTTTCTGGGAAGCAATGTTAATTCCAATGTACTTTATTATTGGAGTGTGGGGTGGTGAAAATAGAATTTATGCTGCCATCAAATTCTTTCTTTACACAATGTTTGGAAGTTTATTGATGCTTGTTGCAATTATTGCTCTCGGTGTTTCAGCAATGAATAAACTTGGTTATTTCACTACTGATTACACTTTATTAAAGACTATCTCTCCAACACTTACATATTCGACCCAGCTTTTGATGTTTATGGCATTCGCATTGAGTTTTGCAATAAAAGTCCCGATTTTTCCTTTCCATACCTGGTTACCGGATGCCCATGTTGAAGCACCAACTGCTGGTAGTGTAATTCTTGCTGGTGTTCTTTTGAAGATGGGAACTTATGGTTTATTAAGATTTTGCTTGACTTTATTCCCGGAAATTTCGATTGAACTTGCACCTTACATTAGTGTTCTTGGAATAATTGGAATTATTTACGGTGCTTTGGTATCAATGGTTCAACCTGACATGAAAAAATTAATCGCTTATAGTTCAGTAAGCCACTTAGGATTTGTTGTATTGGGTATTTTTGCTATGACTGTTGAAAGTTCTCAAGGTGCATTAATTCAAATGATAAATCATGGGCTTTCAACTGGAGCCCTATTTTTATTAGTTGGAATGATTTACGACAGGAGACACACAAGATTAATTTCTGAATTCGGTGGACTTGCCAAGGTTGTTCCGGTTTATTCGACAATTCTTTTAATTGTTTCATTAAGTTCAATTGGATTGCCAGGGTTAAATGGATTTATTGGTGAGTTTTTAATATTGATTGGTTCATTCAAATCAACAGTTTTGAATAGTTATTGGTATACCGTATTTGCTGCATCAGGTGTAATCTTTGCCGCAGTTTATTTATTGTGGATGTATCAAAGAGTTGTTTTTGGCAAACTGGAAAATCCTCATAATAAAGAATTAAAAGATTTGAATAAAAGAGAAATTGGTTTATTAATCCCTATTCTTTTGTTCATTGTATGGATTGGAATTTATCCTTCAACTTTTCTAAATAAATCAGAATTATCGATTAAGTCTATCCTGAAAGATGTTAATCCTCAAAAAATTGAATTAATTAAGAGATAGGAGTGAAGGTGAAAAAATTTCTGATCCTTGTGATATTATTTTCTTTTTCTACTATATATTTTTCACCTACTAATATTTTCGCAAATAATTTGAATGAGAAAATAGAAGTTAAACAAAGCGATCATTCTTCGGAACACAACATTTTTGAAAATCCACCATCACCTTATATGGTGATACCTTTTATCGTTCTTTTGTTGATGATTGCAACGGGTCCACTTTTTTATCGTCATTTCTGGGAACATAATTATCCTAAAATCTCAATTGCACTTGGTTCAATTACAGTTTTTTATTATTTATTTATTTTCAATGATCCGTTGAGCTTACTTCACACTCTTGAAGAATACATATCTTTCATTGCTCTTTTAACATCTCTATTTGTTGCATCAGGAGGTATTTTAATTAAGATAGATAGAAAATCTACACCACTTGCAAATGTTTTATTGTTGCTGTTTGGTGGTGTGATTTCTAATTTCATTGGAACGACTGGTGCTTCAATGCTTTTAATACGACCATATATTAGAATGAATAGAAATCGAATAAAACCTTATCACATCATTTTCTTTATTTTTATTGTAAGTAACATTGGTGGAGGACTTACACCTATTGGTGATCCACCTTTGTTTTTAGGTTTTCTTAAGGGAATTGATTTCTTCTGGGTTGTAACTCATGTCTGGCATATCTGGTTATTAACGATTGTGCTCGTATTAACAGTTTTTTATTTGATTGATTCAAATAATTATAAATCTAAATCAGAAATAGATGATAAGGAATATACTGGTAGAATTGAAATTAAGGGAAAGAAAAACTTTCTTTACTTGTTAATTATAATAATTTCTGTATTTCTTGATCCTGCGGTTTTAAGCTTTGTTCCTTCTCTTCATCCCTTACCATTTGGTATTAGAGAAATTATTATGTTCTCGGTTGCATTTATTTCTTACAGAAGAGCTGATAAAGAAGCTCTGAAAGGTAATGAATTTGATTTTGAACCAATTAAGGAAGTGGCATTTCTTTTCGTTGGAATTTTTGCAACAATGATCCCTGCATTACAGCTTGTTGCTTATGAAACTCATAAATTTGGCGAAAAATTAACAGCAGATATTTTTTATTGGGGTACAGGGATTCTCTCTTCAATACTGGATAATGCACCCACTTACTTAAATTTTTTAAGTGCTGCAATGGGTAAATTTGGACTTAACATTGATAATTTCCAGCATGTGAAGGAATTTGAAACACATGATCCGATTTATTTGATGGCGATTTCCGTTGCTGCGGTATTTTTTGGTGCAATGACTTATATCGGAAACGGACCAAACTTTATGGTCAAGTCAATTTCTGAAAGTTCTGGAATTAAACTTCCATCATTTTTTGGTTATGTAGTAAAATATTCGTTTCCAATTTTAATTCCTATTTTTACTTTAATATGGTTCCTATTTTTCTATGGGAGAGGTTAATTGATGAATACTATTAAAGAAGCATTAGAGACAAAGAAAAATGGAATTTATTATAACAATCGTATCATTCTTCCATTTAAATGTGAGTTCTTAAAAATAATTTTCGAAGATAAAATTATTACAGATTTTTCATCATCAAGTCCTGATGTTGAGATTATTGAGCACGACCATTTTACAGATATTTATTTCAAGAAATATAAAGATATTCAAAATGAATTTTCTAAATATGAAAATATCAAGTTAATCATATGTGAAAAGTCGGAAGATATTTTTGATTTCTCGAAACATATAAAGTTATTACTATATTTAGAAAACGAACATTTCATCCGTATTGAACTACCAGAAGAAAATCAAATTATTATAGATTAACTATGGAACTACAGAACTACATAAATATTTTACCATTGATTTTAATTTCGATTTTTCTTATAGCCGCATTTTTGTTCGAGGCTTTTTTTAAGAAAAGCGAACTCGTAATTTATTGGTTAACCCTTCTTGTTTTGCTTATTGTTTCAGTTTATTCACTTTGGACAATAAATCTACAGGATTTTAATTTTTACGGAACAGTTCATAGTGGTGGAATAACCAATTTGCTTTATTTTTTACTTTCATTTACAACTTTTCTGGTGATTATCTCCTCAAAAAATTATTTAGAAAAAACCAATTATCATCATGGTGAATTTTACATTTTAATTTTGAGTTCATTATTAGGTATGATGTTGATGGTTTCTTCCCGTGATTTGATTTTGACTTTTTTAGCTCTGGAGTTAATGTCATTGAGCTTTTATGTTCTTGCAGGTTTTAATAGAAAAGTTTTATTTAATAACGAAGCATCACTAAAATACTTTTTGCTTGGTGCATTTGCATCAGGATTTCTACTCTACGGTATTGCTTTGATTTATGGTTCTGCTCAAACTACAAATATTCAAATCATAATTCAGAATTTTTCTGATTTACTTTATAAACCACTTTTTAATCTAGGATTAGTTTTATTGTTGATTGGATTTTCCTTTAAAGTTGCAGCTGTTCCATTCCATATGTGGGTGCCAGATGTTTATGAGGGTAGCCCGACAGTTGTTAGTGCATTCATGTCAACTGCCGGAAAGACAGCAGCATTTCTGGCATTAATTGTAATTCTTTATGGTTCAACTTCTGTTCGAGTTAATTTTGAGGATATTTCCAAAATTATTGGATGGCTGGCGATTGCTTCTATGCTTGTTGGTTCAATTACGGCAATTGCTCAAAGTAATCTTAAAAGAATGCTTGCATATTCAAGCATTGCTCATGCGGGTTATATGTTGATTGGAATTGCTGCAGCAAATAAGCTTGGAATGAGTGGTGTAATTTTTTACTTAACTGTTTATTCTTTTATGAATATTGCAGCATTCATAATGATTTCACTCCTCGAAAATGATTTTGAAAAAAGAGTTACTCTGAATGATTACAAAGGTTTAGCGAACACACATCCATGGTATGCTGCGGTGATGTCGATTTTGATGTTTGCTTTGTCTGGTATACCTCCTTTTGGTGGTTTCTTTGGAAAGTATTATGTATTTCTTTCGGCTATTAAAGCAGATATGACATATTTAGCAGTGATAGGCGTAATATCGAGTGTGATTTCAGCTTATTTTTATTTAAGAGTAGTTGTATATATGTATTTTAGAAGCGGTGATGAGAAAACAGAATTATTTAGCTCAGCTGGCGATTACTTTGTTTTAGTTGTATGTGTTTTATTTATTCTACAACTTGGATTGACTCCAGGTGTTATATTAGATTTAATTACTAAATTTTTATGAGAAAATGATTAAAGTCGCAACAGCAGCTGAAATCAAAAAGCTCGATCAATTAGCTACAGAACTTTTTGATATACCTTCCCTGATCTTAATGGAAAATGCAGCAATTGGAGTAGTAGATTTTATATCAAATTTGTCTTCTGAAAAAAGCATTTCAAATGTTTTAATACTTAGTGGTCACGGAAATAATGGTGGAGATGGTTTTGCAATCGCAAGGCACCTTGTTAATCGTGGTTATAATGTTTGTGTAATCTTGATAGGAAACCCTCAAAAAATTTCTGGTGATGCCAGAGTTAATTTCGAAATCATCCAAAAAATTTCAGAAAAAGAAAGTAATCTAAAAATTTATATCAATCCAAAATCTCTTAATAAAATAAAAGAACTTTTCGATGGACCATTTGATTTGGTAGTTGATGCTTTGCTTGGAACTGGTTTGAATTCCGAAATTCGTGAACCTTATTTAACAACAATAAAATGGGCAAACAAATATAAAGCACTCAAACTAGCAGTCGATATACCAACAGGCCTATCAAGTGATAATGGAAAAATCTTAGGTATTGCCTTTCAAGCAGATTATACTCTCACAATGGGTTTACCAAAAGTCGGACTGCTAATTAATGATGGGCCAAAAGTATCTGGTAAAATTGAAATTGTTGACATTAGTTATCCTTTTTCTTTGAGCAATTCTGATGATGTTAAAAAGCACTTGATTGAAGAGGTTGACATTTACGAAAGATTACCAAGAAGACCATATGACGCTCATAAATATTCTGTTGGTAAGGTTTTTGCGATTGCTGGATCATCTGGATTAACTGGTGCGGCTAAAATGTCCTGCGAAGCTGCTTTGAGATCAGGTTGTGGTGGTGTTCTACTTTTAACGACACAGAAACTTTTAAGCGTTTATGCTAAAAGTTTGAAAGAGGTGATGACTTTCCCACTTAAAAATAATAATGGAAATTATTTTGTAGAAAATGATTTTGATGAAATTAAATCAAAAGTTGAGTGGGCAGATGTCTTAATGATTGGTCCGGGTCTTGGGCAAAATCAAGAAACGCTGAAGTTCTTAAGAAAATTATTATTGTATTACCCTAATAAGAAAAAAGTAATAGATGCAGATGGTTTGAATTTACTTGCAAATTTTATTGACGATAGAAAGTTGTTTCTAAAAAATTCTATATTAACACCACATCTTGGAGAATTTTCAAGGCTTATACGGAAAAGTGTTGACGAAATTAAAGAGAATATTTTTGAGTATGGAGAGGAATTTGCCAGAAAGCATAAAGCAATCCTCGTTTTAAAAGGTGCACCGACAATTATTTTTGATCCTTCAGGAAATTCTTATATCAATTCCACAGGAAATAGCGGAATGGCAACTGTTGGGATGGGTGATGTATTAACTGGAATGATAAGCAGTTTCTTTGCTCAGGGTTTATCGAGTCTTGATGCTGCAATTGTAGGTGTATTTTTACATGGACTTGCAGGGGACATTGCAGCAATTAAAAAAAGTAAATTAAGTTTAATATCTAGTGATGTAATTAAATTTATTCCAGATACAATTAAGATTATTGAAGCAATTGATCAGGAACATGATTAATTCATATTAGTTAGATAAGAGAAATTTGTTTAATAAATTTTCAAAAATTATTTTTGAACCAAATTAAAAGGAATTGAGATATGCCAGTATATAAAACACCAAAAGCGGATCTAAGGAGTAAGTATACAAGATATGTTGAAATCAGTTTGATTATCTCCTTAGCCCTTTTAATCATCGCTTTCAAATTCTTCCCGAAGGTTGAAGCAGGTGAGAAGAAGGGATTAGAACTTCAAGAACTTGTTGATGTTGAAGATATTGTACAGACAAAGCAGGAGAATCGACCTCCACCACCTCCAAAACCACCAATTCCTATTGAATCTCCTTCGGATAATGTTCTGGATGACGTTGAGATAGGAAGTACGGAAATTGATTTAACTCAACAAATTGAGGCTCCACCACCTCCACCAAGAGAAGAAAAGAAGATTGAAGAAGATTTTCAATATTTTGAAGTAGTAGAAGAAATGCCAGAGCCAATTGGTGGAATTGAGGCTATTCAGAGGAAAATTGTCTATCCAGAGATTGCTAAAAGAGCTGGAGTTGAGGGTAGAGTTTATATTCTTGCATATGTTGATGAAAATGGAAATGTTACCAAAACAGAAGTCTTAAAGGGAATTGGTGCTGGATGTGATGAAGCAGCTGAAAAAGCTGTTCGTGAAACTAAATTCAAACCTGGTAAGCAAAGAGGAAAACCTGTTCGCGTAAAAGTAGCAGTTCCAATTATCTTTAAACTCAATTAAGTTTGTTTACTTCTTATGTTTATGAATAAAAAGCCCCGAAAAGAACGGGGCTTTTTTGTTTTTAAAATTCATTTAATGCTGATATTCAAAAAATATTAATCATCCTGGAGGCCAGGACATCATTCTACCACCAATTAAATGTAAGTGAATATGAAAAACAGCTTGACCAGCATCTTTACCTGTATTAAATACAAGTCGGTATCCACTATTATCAAGACCAATTTTTTTTGCATATTCTTTTGCCTGATAAATAAGCTCACCGAGTAATTTAATGTCATCTAACTCGGCATTAGTAAGCCGGTCAATATGCTTTTTAGGAACAAATAGAATATGGTAAGGAGCTACTGGATTGATGTCGTTAAAGCCGACAATGTTTTCATTTTCAAAAACTATTTCAGAATTAAGCTCCTTATTTACAATCTTGCAGAAAATACAATCCACTACTTGTCCTCCTTTTCTAATCCGTATTTTTTAATTTTATTGTATAAATGACTTCTTTGAATTCCAATCGCTTCTGCGGTTTTTGAGATGTTCCAGTTGTATTGATTAAGCTTTTTAAGAATGAATATTTTTTCCATTTGATCTTTAAAGTCTTGAAATGAATCAATAGAAAAATCAATTTCAGAGTCTGACCTTGAATATGGGAATAATTGTTCTTTGACATCAATTAGATTATAAACCTGTTTGGAATTCATTATTATAATTCTTTCTACAAAATTTCTAAGCTCGCGAACATTTCCTTTCCATTCTAAGTTCTTCAAATATTCAATTGCATCATCTGTAAATTTTTTTTCAGGGAATTTGTTTTCTTCGCATACTTTTTTAGTAAAGTGTTCAATCAAGAGGGGAATATCCTCTCGTCTTTCTCTGAGTGGAGGAACATTAATCACAATTACACTTAATCTGTGAAATAAATCCTCACGAAATTTTCCATCTGCAATTTCTTTTATTAGATTTTTATTCGTTGCAGCAATTATGCGAACATCAACTGGAATTTTGTTTTTGCCTCCAACTCTTTCAATTGCTCCTTCTTCAATTGATCGTAAAACTTTTGCCTGAGCGTTCAATGACATATCACCAATTTCATCAAGGAATAATGTTCCACCATTAGCTTGTTCAAATTTTCCAATTCGTTGTGATGTAGCTCCCGTAAATGCGCCTTTTTCGTGCCCAAATAGTTCAGATTCGATTAATTCATTTGGAATTGCAGCACAATTAACTTCTATGAATGGTTTATTTGAACGATTACTATACCTATAAATCATATGTGCAACTAATTCTTTACCTGTCCCATTTTCACCTGTGATTAGAACTCGAGAATTTGTTGGAGCAACTTTCTTAATTGTTTCAATGATATTTTTAATAGCTGGACTTTGCCCGATTATTTCATATTTACTTTCAACTTTTTCTTTTAATTGTTTATTCTTTAGAACGAGATTGGTCTGATTAACTGCGTTTCTAATAGTAATTAAAAGTTTATCTCTATCAATCGGTTTTTCAATAAAATCATAGGCACCTTTTTTTGTAGCTTCAACTGCATTCCCTAATGTTGCATGAGCTGAGATCATCACAACTGAAACAGCGTCGTTTAATTCTTTAATTTTTGTGATGGCTTCTAATCCATCCATCTCAGGCATTTTTATATCAAGAAGAATTGCTTTGTAATCATTGGATTTAATTTTCTCAATACCTTCCAATGCATTAGAGGCAGAATCAACAAAGTAATTTTCGTATTCAAGGATCATTTTGATTGATTCGCAAATGGAAGGATCATCATCAATTATTAGTATTTTTTCCATAACTCAAACTTTTTTCTTTTGCTAAAATAACGCTTGGAAAAATAATTTTATAACGAAGAATCTGACCAAACTCAATGCCCAATTGATTAATTCTTAAATCTCGAAAATCGACTTTTCCATCAATTTTAAAACTTTCTTCAAACTCTTCTACAAAAATTCCGATGTATTCTGCGAAATTTTTACCAAATATAAAACTCAAGTATGCCGAAGAAAAAAAGTGAACCACTTTATCTTTATCGCCAAATGAAGATAGCGGAGAATCATCAAACAATTTTGATGGCAAGTTATCAACCTTTTTATCAAGTAAATTTTTATCATAATCACTAAAAATTGAGAAGGGGATTAGGATATTTAAATAAGGAATTTTCATTCTAAATGTTGGATAGGTCATTGTACCAATGCTGCAAAAAAGAAGAGCATCACTGACATTAGAATCAGAAATTGATAATGCATAGGAAAAGATAGAATCAATTAGAGATAGATTAAATTCTCTATCAACAGACTTTGAAAAATTATTTGCAATGTAATCATTTATCTTGCTTCCGTATTCGTAAACATCTTTTATCTGACAGAAACCATATGCATGAATTAAAATAAGCAACAAAAATATTTTCAAGTCTGAATAACTCCTGTAATAAATTGTTTTGTAATAGGAGAATGATTAGCCATCTCAATACCCAGTGAAATAATTTTTCTAATTTCTCTTGGATCAATTATATCATCAACCCAGAGTCTTGATGCAGCATAAAGTGGCTCGCTTTGTTTTTCATAACGTTCAGAAATTTCTTTCAAGAACTTTTTCTTATCCTCTTCACTTATTTCTTTCCCTTCCTTTTGCATCTGGTTAATTTTAATATTGAGTAAGGTATTACTTGCCTGATTTCCACCCATAACAGCAATTCGAGCATTTGGAAATGCAAAAATTAATCGTGGATCATATGCTTTACCACACATTGCGTAATTTCCAGCGCCGTAAGAATTACCAACAATAAATGTAAATTTAGGTACAATTGAATTTGCAACAGCGTTTACCATCTTTGCACCATCTTTTATGATTCCACCATGTTCAGCTCGAGAACCTACCATAAAGCCAGTTACATCCTGCAAGAATATCAGAGGAATTTTTTTCTGATTACAATTCATAATAAATCGAGTTGCTTTATCGGCACTATCTGAGTAAATCACTCCACCGATTTGAATTTCACCAGTTCGAGTTTTTACAAGCGATCTTTGATTAGCAACAATTCCAACTGCCCAGCCATCAATTCTTGCATATGCAGTGATAATTGTTTTACCGTAATTCTTTTTGTATTCGTCTATCTCGCCATCATCAACAATACAGCTCAAGACATCATACATATCGTAAGGTGTGATTGTATCTGTTGGCAGAATTCCTAATATATCTTCTGGTGGATTTTCTGGTGGCTTTGGTTTGGTTCTATTGAAATCTTCAAATCTTTGTCCTGAAATTTTATCAACTAAATTTCTGATTATCTGAATTGCTTCTTCATCATTTTTTGCTTTATAGTCAGTCACACCGCTAATGGAAGAATGTACATCAGCTCCGCCTAATCTTTCATTATCAATTTCTTCGCCAATTGCAGCTTTGACCAGATGACTTCCAGCAAGAAAAACACTACCAGTTCCTTCAACGATAATTGCTTCGTCGCTCATAATTGGGAGATAAGCACCGCCGGCAACACATGGACCCATTATTGCTGCAATTTGGGGAATTCCCATTGCAGACATAATCGCATTGTTTCTAAAAATTCTGCCGAAGTGTTCTTTGTCTGGAAAAATTTCATCCTGCATTGGAAGATAAACACCTGCACTATCGACTAAATAAATAATTGGTAAGCGGTTTTCCATTGCAATTTCTTGAGCTCTAAGGTTTTTCTTGCAGGTAATCGGGAACCAGGCTCCGGCTTTTACAGTTGCATCGTTTGCAACAATTACACATAACTTTTTAGAAACATAACCGAGGCCAATTACTGTACCGGCTGCTGGAATATATTCATCATACAATTCATTTCCTGCAAAAATTCCGAGTTCAAAGAATTCTGTTCCTTCATCAATCAACAGTTTGATTCTATCCCGGACAAACAATTTTCCTTTTTTCTTGTGTGATTCTATAGCAGCTTTACCACCACCTTCTTTAATTTTTTCAGCTTTTGCATTGAGAATACGAATTAAATTTTTATGGTAGTCTAATCTTTCAAAAAATGTTGTGTCTTTTTTGATTTGTCTGTTTAACTTTGTCATAACTCACTTAAAATTGATTTAGCGATAATTAACCTTTGAATTTCTGAAGTGCCTTCACCGATTGTTGTTAACTTAACATCGCGATAAAATTTTTCAACTGGGAAGTCTTTTGTAAAGCCATATCCACCATGAATTTGTAAAGCCTGATCAGTAACTTTAACAGCGATTTCACTTGCATAAAGTTTTGCCAGTGATGCTTCATATGTAACATCTTTTCCCTGATCTTTCATAACAGCAGCTCGATATACTAAAAGTCTTGCAGCCTCAATCATTGTTTTCATATCTGCGAGTTTAAATTGAATAGCCTGGAATTCTGATATTACCTTTCCGAATTGTTCTCTTTCTTTCGAATATTTTAATGCGGCTTCATAAGCGCCTTCTGCAAGTCCAAGGGCCATGGCAGCAATTGAAATTCTTCCACCCTGTAAAACTTGTAATGCATTGATAAATCCTTCGTCTTCATTTCCAAGCAAATTTTCTTCTGAAACAACTAAATTTTCAAATGATAGTTGAGCAGTATCACTTGCACGGCATCCAAGTTTATTTTCTTTTTTAAGTACGATATAACCAGGTGAATTAGTTTCAACTATAAAAGCTGAAATTCCTTTTTTGCCTTTATCTGGATTTGTTTTGGCAAACACAACGGCAACTTCTCCAACAGAACCGTGAGTAGCAAAAGTTTTGGAGCCATTGATTATGTATTTACCATTTTCTTTTCTGGCTATAGTCTTTAAACTACCTGCATCACTTCCAGAAGTAGGTTCGGTTAAACACCAGGCACCAATGAATTTACCCTGTGCTAAATTGACAAGGTATTTTTCTTTTTGCTCTTTGTTTCCAAATAAATTAATATGATTTGTGCAGAGCCCATTATGCGCTGCAACAGAAAGCGAGATAGATGGATCGTATCTTGCAAGTTCCTCAACTATGAGTGCATAATGAACATAACCCAAACCAGCTCCTCCGTATTCTTCAGGAACTAAAATTCCCATAAATCCTTGCTCACCTAGTTTAGTAAAAACATCTCTTGGAAAGATTTGGGCTTCATCCCATTTCATTACATTTGGTAAGATTTCTTTTTCTGCAAATTCTCTAATTGATTGTTGAATTAAGGAGAGTTGTTCATCTAAATGGTAGCCATACATTGTAACCTCCGATGTGAGTTTTAAGCATGATTGATAATTGAAAGGGGATTTTAGTTGCTTGACAATTTTTCTGTTTTGGATTGAAGATATTTCCTCGTTTGGTAAAAATTATTATTAACTTTAATAGAAAAATAGAATTTGACGCAATTCTCATTACTGGAACGACTGAGTTCTGAATGCAAAATAAAAAAATGACGACATAAAATCTTTATCATTTTTAATATCAATCTCAGTATCTCTGAAAAATAAGTAAAGTACTTTTATAATTTCAGGAATGAAATAAAAATACTGCAAATGACTGATTTGGTTCATAATATATTAAGTTATGTTTGAAAAGAAAGGAAAGTTACTGAAAAATTTTGGAATTATTATTGAAAAGTGATGGAGAATTAATATTAATACCAGAATGCCGAAATTTTTTCGAAGTAAATTTAGTTTTTTAGTACTCTGTATTTTGATATTCAATGTATTAGCATCTTTATTTTATATAATATATAATTTCAAACTATATAATGAATTCGGCTTGATCGATTATGCAAGTCTTTTCTTAAGTTCAGTTCTATTACTTTTTTATTTCTACTTTTATGTAAAGCATAGATTTTAGAAGAAAGTTTAAAGCTTGTGCTTTTATTGTCCATTTCTAAAATTATCAACGAGATCACGAACTACATTTGAAACCTTTTCTTTGTTTTCAAAAATTAATTGAAGCTTTTCGTCGAGTAATTTAATTCTTTCAGAATTCCACAATTCTTTTTTCAAATAATTTGAAATTAAATCTTTGATACGGTTTTTAAATCTTAATTGTCTTTTTACATATAGTTGACCAGTTTTTTCTAAGAAACTTTTGTGATCTAATATTTTCAGATAGAGTTCTTCAATCCCTTGATTTTCAGAGGCGATAGTTTTTATGATTGGAGGTAACCAGGTATTTTCATCATGTTCTTTGAATGAAAGTATTAACTGGAGAGAAGCCACAGCCTGGTCTGCACCAGACCTATCCGATTTGTTCATTACAAAGATATCGCCTATTTCCATCAATCCAGCTTTCATGGCTTGAATAGAATCGCCTGATTCAGGGACTAAAACCACAACAGTTGTATCGACATTATTTGCGACATCGAGTTCGGATTGACCAACACCAACTGTCTCATAAATTGTGAAATCGAATCCGGCATAATCAAAAATGTCACCTGCTTCAGATGCAAATTGACTTAATCCACCAAGGCTTCCACGAGAAGCCATACTTCTGATAAAGACATTTGGATGAGTTCCTATTTCAGACATTCTAATTCTATCACCGAGTAAGGCACCCCCCGTGAAAGGGGAGGTAGGATCAATAGCAATTACTCCAACATAAAAATTTTTTGATACTAAAAGTTTTATCAAAGCATTTGTGAGTGTGCTTTTACCAGCTCCGGGAGGTCCCGTGATTCCTATGCGATATGAGTGTCCGAACTTTGGAGAAATTCTATCAATAATATGTTGAGCAAATTTTGAGTTGTTTTCAATTTCAGTTAAAGCTCGGGCAATTGCTTTTTTATCTTTTTGAGCTATTTTTTCAATCAATTCTTCGATTTTCATTTGGACGTAAGAACTTTGTAGTAATCAATTGTTTCTTTTAATCCATCCTCAAGTCTGGTAGATGGTTTCCAACCAAATTTCTTAAATAGTTTTTCAGATGTTATAACCGAGCGCATCTGCTCTCCCGGTTTTGCAGGTCCATGAACTTCTTTTATCGAATTATTGAAATTTTGATTAATTAATCTGAAGAGTTCGTTTACACTTGTTTCTATTCCTGTCCCTACATTATAAATTTCAGATTCTTCCTCATTAAGAGTTAAGAGATTTGCTTTGACAACATCTTTTACATAAACATAATCTCTTGTTTGTTCACCACTGCCGTTAATAATTGGTTGCTCACCGGCTAAAATCTTATCAAGAAAAA
>Ga0197142_1001128_pt1 | contig 24733 bp, 21 predicted proteins | sample GBS60_MetaG_FD_148614 | JGI IMG/M metagenome (GOLD analysis project Ga0197142, IMG submission 148614) | Sediment microbial communities from Great Boiling Springs, Gerlach, Nevada, United States - GBS 60_MetaG | ecosystem: Environmental > Aquatic > Thermal springs > Hot (42-90C) > Sediment... | reverse complement strand
TGGCCGAGGCCGTAACGGGGATGACGTATGGGGTGGAACGCCGCCCCGTTTACGGGCGTGCGGAGCCCGCCCCTCCGCAAGGTGATCGGCCCAAGGTGGGGTGGACTTTTCGGGGAAATGCCAGAGGTGGTGCGCAGGGCGGTTTTCTCGGAGGGTCCGCGAGAGGCGATTTTACCGGAGGGGCAGGCTTCCGCGCGTCACAATGGCAAAGACTCGCGCTTTCGAGTCGTTTCTTCGCGCCCCTGGTGGTTGAGAAGGTGAGAAGCTTGATTCAAAAGGGCCCTTTTTGCATGATATCTGTTGGGCAAAGGTTCTTGAGGTTGTGACGTTAAAGGACGTCTCGAGGGGGGATCTCAACCAAATGGGAGGCCTTATCAGGGCCGCCTCCTTCAATGTCAATGGCATAAGGGCCAGGATGCCCCTTCTCATGGAGTGGATCCAAAAGGTGAGGCCTCATATTCTTGCCCTTCAAGAAACAAAGGTCTCAGATGAGGAGTTCCCTAGAGAGGAGATCCTGGCGGCTGGATACTACTGCGTCTGGTCGGGTCGAAAGGGATTCAATGGGGTAGCGGTATTGAGCCTCGAAGAAATTTCGGCCATCGAGCACGGCCTCCAGGATGGGGGACCTCCAGACAAGGACAGACTTATACTTGTCGAGACTTATGGCCTCAAGGTGCTCAACACTTACATCCCTCAGGGCACAGCCGTCGATTCGGAGAAGTTCGAATACAAATTGACCTGGTTTTCGAGGCTCCTCAGATTCATGGAGGAAAAGCTGGATCCCGAGCTGCCCATCCTGTGGCTAGGGGACTTCAATGTCGCCCCTGAGGAGAGGGATGTCTACGATCCAGTCCATCTGAATGGCCAAATAGGATATCATCCCAAGGAGAGGGAGGCTCTAGAGAGGGTCAGGAAATGGGGATGGGTGGATGTCTTCCGTCTCCATGTAGAGGATGGTGGGCATTACACCTTCTGGGACTACAGGATCCCCAAGGCCTTCGAGCGCGGGGTGGGGTGGAGGGTGGACCATATTTGGGCCACGAGACCCCTCGCGAGCCTCTCCAGGAAGGCTTGGGTGGATACCCAACCGAGAAAGGCCCAAAGACCTTCTGACCATGCGCCCATATTGGCGGAATTCCAAATGAACTCAGGAGACTGAGGGATGATATAGTCTCTCATCGAGCCTCCAGCCTCTTTTCCCGGGTCACATCTCCCCAGTGGGGAAGCCTCTCTTCCAGGAAACGGAAGGCCTCCGATAGAGTCGGTATCCCTGGTCTTCCTCCAAGTTTTGTGCACTTGATGGCAGCAACAGCATTTGCAAACTCGAGTATGCGCTCTAGTTCCCACCCAGCCAGAAGACCAAAGATAAACCCCGCATGGAATACATCACCTGCCCCGGTCGTGTCCACTGCATTGACCTCGAAGCCTGGGCAGTAAAAGGGCCCTTCCGGTGTAATGGCAAGGCAACCTTCCCTTCCCAAGGTCATGGCAACGAACGCACTTGTTCTCTCGGCCAGGGCAAGGAGGGCTCTTTCGGGATCGGAAATTCCGGTGAATTTGCATGGAAAGGTGCTGGAGGATATGAGAAAGTCAACCTTTGAGACCATCTCCTCAGTTCCTTCCTCCACTTTATCCATGTCTATGACTGTGGGTATTCCCTCCCCTTTGGCCCAATCCAAGGCTTGGAGAGTGGCCCACACATCGTGGCCATCCAAGTGGAGTATAGACCCCGAGCATACAGCCTCCCGGGATAGCTCCCCAGGCCTGTACATGAGTCTGGGGTCCCTATCCCAAATTATTGTTCTCTCTCCGGACTTAGCGTCGATGATTATGAACGCGTATTGATTCTTCGCGTCCTTCTCGACGGTTACATGGGAGACATCGACTCCTTCCGATCGAATGCTCTCCAACGAAAACCTTCCGAGTTCATCCCCTCCCACCTTTCCTATGTAACGCACCTTCAATCCCCATCTGGCAAGAGCCACCATTGCAGTGGCCACCTGACCCCCTCCTTGGCGCTCGAGGGAGATCATTTTGACCTTGGTATTGAATTCCGGAAAATGGGGAACAACGCACAGATCGTCCACCGCGTTGAGCCCTAGTCCTACAACATGGAATGGCTTCTTCTGGAAATGCAGTGAAAATCTCATGGGTTCTCAAATCTCCTATGGCTTCCCTTTGCCTAGGCCCGTCTTCCAGAGATATCCCCTTGGAGCATCTCCAGGTGAGCCGAGAGATGATTCCTCATTCTGACCTCGTCCCAACCCGTGGGATCCGCAAGGTCGCCCTCCAGTTGTATCAGCTTTATCCCCTCCTCCTCGAGAGCATCTCTCAGGAGCTTGAGGGCTCCATTTGCCTGACGGCATGGAAGGTGACCGAAATGAATGGCACAGTCCGCCCTGTATAATTTGGCCAGCTCCACAGCTGTCCTAGCCCTGCGTTCTGCCTTCCCCATGAAGGTATTGGAGAACATTCGATCCACCATGGAGTCCAAAGGCCTTGAGGGATCCATCTCACCCCAATAACAATGGCTTAACTCTTCCATGACAACTCTGGCCCCGCTCTTCTCTAGCCACTCGAAAATGGGAGCCTGGAAGGTGGGACTGGCCATGAGCCAAAGAATTCTAATTTTTTCCTGCGTGAATCTTCCTTCCTCTAAGTCTTTCCGCCATTGGGAGTCGAGGAGTTCGTATAGCTTAGTGGCCAGAGGAGACCCATAGAGTAGTGTACCAACGAAGTTGAGGATGAAGCCCCCATTATTGGGTAAGAAGGGACAAGGAGTCGACTTTCTCAGGTCATTGGCCCTTCTCATGTGTCTTGTCATGTCATTGAAGGAAGCTACGGCCTCGGATAGAATCTCCTCTCGGCACGGAATCTTTGCCAATTCACTCAGTTTCTCGAATACCACGAGCAATTGTCCTTTGAGGTAGGCCCTTGCCTCTTGCGTGTCCTCTAAGGGCATATCCACAAGAAGATACTCGACCCCGTATCTCTGGGCCATTATCTCATTGGTCTTTGCCTTGCCGTCGCAATAATGGGTGGTCGTGACAATGAGGTCCGGCTTGGGAAGTTGATCCAATAGTGCCGCTCCAACGGCAATTCTGTGGACAGTGCACGTGTCTTGGGGGAGGCCAAATTTATCTGAGGCACGAAGCATGGGAGCTGTCTGGTAAGCGGCTGAGAGAAAACCCGCCAGGATTTCGAAATCCACTGGGAGAAGTCCCAAGGCCCATATCATCTCCATGGGCAAGACATAGGCTGTTGTCCACACCACAGGAGCCTTCCTCTCGAAGGCATCTAGGGTGATCCTGGAGACTTCCCGGAAAAGAAAAGACCAGGCGGATTCCTCCTTCTTGAAGACACTCGCCTGATACCTGTGGATGAACCTCATTATGAGCTCGAGGCTCACGCTCCAACCTTGGAGTGGCAGCCTTGGCTTGTACTTCTCCACTGTGCCTTCTCCTTCAAAAGCCCTCATCAAGAATCTCCCTGAAGGCCTCTAGCCGAGTCCTCATTTGTCCCAAGGCCGAGGAAGTGTAGTCGTTCTCCAAAAGGAGAAGGGGAACCCCTTTTTTCCTGAACTTTTCCTGAATCATAGGGATGTCGAAGGAACTCTGGTCGCAGAACTTGAGGTACACAATGACGAGTCCCACAGCACCCCTCTCTCCAAAAATTCTCTCGAGCTCCTCGAGCCTTTTCCCAACACCCTTCATCCTGGGGCAAGGCCACCTTTGGAGATAACGACGGGCGAGGGCCTCGAAGGGATCTCCCTCTCCTTCAACATCCATGTGGAAGTGGCGTTCTCCTAAACATTCGTCATCTCCCACTACCACAAGGCCCGTCTCTTCCATCAGGGAGACTATCTCACCGTGATCCAACATGGTGCTCGAAAGAATGACCCCAGGGCCTTTGCCTATTTTTCCTTTGGAGTGCAACGCCTGTCTCTCTTCCTCAATGGCCCTGAGGGTCTCCTCAGTGGGAAATTCGAGCCAGAGACGAACCTTTTCCCTAACCCAGGAGTACGGAATTGCTCTCCGGGCCACCTCGGCAAAGAGCCCCCTGAAAAATACCCTCACCCGATTCATCTCCGTTATGGAGTTCCAGAGCTCTTCTTCCCTGGGCTCAACCCCGTCGCAGAGCTCCTTTGCCCAACCCCTGAGGACGTTCGCAAAATAGCTCACAGCCCCTGGTGAGGAGATCTTCGGGAGGTCCAGAAAATGGACCTGTCCCCCGAAGCAAGCCTTCCAGAGATCGTGGAGCCTCACCATGGCATCGCAGCACCTTGCGAACACAACCCTCTCTGGCCTCACCTGGGCTGCAGCTCTGAATACGCTTCTCACGTAAGGACATAGGAGATGGTAAATCCTGGGATCCGTGGCCCCAGAGATTTGTCCCTGGCCACTCATTCTGGTGGGCAGGAGACCAAGGGCCAGGGGAACCTCTATCGGGGTGTAAGAGCAAAGCCATCCCACACGATTCTGTAAGGCGGGCCTGCGGCTCTCCATGAGAGCACCTCAGTGGACGCGCTTTTCCATTCCCTTCCAAAATTCCTCTCTGAGTTCCTTCTTGGCAACTTTGCCTGTAGGCGTCATGGGAAGACTATCCCGGAGGAGCACCTTCCGGGGCCTCTTCATTGGGGCGAGCTTTGCCCTACAGAATCGCCTTATCTCCTCCGCTGTGAGGTCACTGCCGGCTTTGGGCACAATTATTGCCATGACCTCCTCGCCCCACTTCTCATCCGGAACTCCTATCACGGCCACCTCGACCACCGAAGGATGGGTCTTGAGCACCCTCTCTATCTCGCTGGGATAAATGTTCTCTCCGCCTTTTATTATCATGTCCTTGAGGCGATCCACTATGGTAATGTAACCTCTAGGATCCCAGGTGGCCAAGTCTCCTGTCCGAAGCCATCCATTGAGGAATGCCTCTCGAGTCTCCTCTTCGTTTTTCCAATACCCCTTCATTATCCCATCACCTTTCGCCACTATCTCTCCTACCTCTCCCGGACCAACGGGCATTCCCTGGGGGTCCACCACCTTGATCCTTGCCATGGAGTATTCCCTGCATGTGGCACCGGGACAAACTTCGTGGTCCGGATCCATGAGAAGACCTAGAACCCCTGTGCTCTCCGTAAGTCCATAACCCTGTATTAATTTGCATCCGAAGACCTCCTTAGCCCTTTTGGCCAGGCCCTCTGGCATTGGAGCAGCTCCGTACATGAGGACGCGAAAATTGCTGAAGTCTAAGGCATCCAATCCACCCACCCCCAAGAGGGCCCTCACCATCACCGGAACCATGAAGGCATGGGTGCACCCGCCCTCGCTCATGGCCTTCAATACATTGTGAGGGTGAAATTCTCTTTCCAGATGGAAGGCCCCTCCACAGACCATGCTCGCGAAGATGGTGATCAGTCCGCCAATGTGGAAAATGGGCGCAACTACAAGGACTTTGCAGGGATCCACATTGAAGGGAACATCCAGTGCCAGGCCCAGTGCCGTGGAAACAACGTTTCTGTGGGTGAGAAGGACCCCCTTTGGGAACCCCGTTGTTCCACTCGTATACATCTGTATCCATACGTCCTCATCCGACGGCCCCTCTGCCTCAACCAGAGGATCTTCATCCAGGAGCTCCTCATATCTGGGCCATCTGGAACCTTCAGAGCCTATTGACCACGTCTCCACTTTTGTGCCCAACCCCTCGAGGGGACCCTCGAGCCTCTGGGCGAACTCCTCTTCCACAAAAAGGCCCTTCGCCTCCGAGTCTCCAATCAGGAATAAATAGTCATCCGGGTGAAGACGATAGTTCAGAGGGACCACGACACAGCCCAAAACCGAGCAGGCGAGGTAAACCTCGACAAATTCGGGACAATTGCGACTGAGTACAGCTACCCTGTCTCCCGGCTTGAGGGAGGCTCTCACCTTAAGTCCATGGGCTAGCCTTGTAACTCTCCCTTGTAGCTCTGCATATGTCCTTGAACCACCTTGAAAGCTCATGACCACCTTCTCAGGGTAGAGCCTCGAACCTCTCTCCAGGAAATGGTCTATTCTCATGATGCACCTCCTGGAAAAACAAGGAGACTTCTGTTCCCAAGATCAGATGGTGTGTCCCCATATATCAAACCTCAAAGGGCTTTTCAAGAAGGCCTTCCGAGTTGGGGCCGTCTTTGGATTCCACTGTCATCAGTACGTCAGGATGTCTGGTTTCTGTGCTAAGTGATATGCGCGGTATTTGATTTGGTCATGTGTTTGTCCTAGGTGTAGGAGGGGTTCGCTGGATCGGACCGATCCAGGGGACCGGCTCCTGGTAGGTAGCCTCAGGCCACCTTCCTTTTGGTGTGTTCTATTCCCTTAAAACGATCTTCACCGCGGATTTTCCGGGGGCTCTCGGGTCAAAACCCGTTCAGGACACAAAGCCTATTTGAAAAGGGATCCGATGGTAGGAATGGCTTTCTCTCTCGGCTCCGCATACGGGGGATGCGCCTTGCGGTCCCGGCTTCCAAGGTCTCGCGCATGCCAAGAGATCTCATCAACAGGTTTACGGGCGTGCGGAGCCCGCACCTCCTTGGGGGGTAGCCCAGCACGGATGGCCTTGCGGGGAATACCTGGAGTTAACGGGGAAGGTGGTTTTCTCGGAGGGGCGCTGTCTCCGCGCCGGCATTGCAAGGCCGGACGCAAGGCGAGGCATAACATGATCGTGGAGGGGCAATCGGTCGCCCGGTGGCCTGAGGGGGATATGCCTCGGTGGGGCCCAAGCGTTCGCTACGGCCGTGCGGAGCCCGCACCTCCAAGGGGTGGACTTTCCAGGCGAAGATGGCCTAGCGGGGAAAAACCCGGAAACGTGGCGAGACGACGATTTTGTCGGAGGGGCGCACTCTGTGCGTCCGCATTCCAAGGCCTTGCTCATGCGGAGGCGTTTCATTACGCGAGGTGGCTAGGCAGCTGGCCTTTGGTGAGGATATGTCTCGGTCCAGCCCGTGCCATCCCTGCGTGCGCAGGGAATGCGTGCCTTGGGGTTTTGGTTCATCTTGTCGTCCAGGCAATGGCTATCAAGACTATAGCGCCTATTCCCAGGAGAAACCCAGTCCACCCCACGATCTTGTAAACCAGAAGGATGTCTCCTGTGGGTTCGGGGGCCAATCTCTCTCGAATGGTTCCTGTCTTCAGTGTCCTCTCGTACTCTTCGGGATGCTCCTCCCTAAAGTAGTCCTCGGTCATCCTCCCTGTGAATATGACGATATCCATAGGAAACTTTCCTGGCCTCATATGGGTATTGAAAAAATGTATCGTGAATATGAAACCCATGGCCAAAAGGGCCTCCTCGCTGTGGATTATGGTTGCCAGATTGAAAACCCACCCTGGGAGCCACTTGGCAAAAAATGAAGGAAACCAAAGAAGGAGCCCCGAACTCCCTATCATCGTGACCCCCCAGAAGACAGCCCAGTAATCGAACTTCTCCCAATAGGTCCACCTGTCAAACCTTGGTTTAGGGCCCAAAAAGAGAAACCACCGAAATTGATCCCTCAAATCCTTCAAGTCTTTGGGCTGGGGAACCATGGAATTGGGACCCCAGAACATCCCCTCTGTTTTACCGGTCACGATCCGCCACAAAAGATAGCCCAGATGCCCGAAGAAATATCCAAAAGTTATGAGAGCACAAAGCCTGTGGATGAGGCCCAATACCCTTATGGGCACATATTGGGCTAGGGACACAACAAGTTCGCTATCGCTGAATTTTATTGGAAGACCTGTCAAGGCCAGGCCGAGGAAGCTCACCATAACAGTAAAGTGCATGAGCCTCTGGGTGGGGCTGAACCTGAGTATCTGAGGTCTTCTCCTGGGCCACGGGTAATCCCTCTCCGAGATCTCCAGCCGGAGCTCCCATTCGTCCTCAGCCAGCTCGGGCTCGCTTTCCTTCTCCGAGGGCTTTCTTGGGGCCTCTTCCGTGTTCCCTTCTTTCCCCTCAGCCTCTAAAGTCTCCTCCTTTTCCACCTCCATCCCCCTTTTTCCTCAAGACGAATTCCCAGACAAGCCTGTTCAACCAAAGAAGAGTGTGGAGACCGAAGAATCCGAATGTCAGGACCAGAAGGCCCACCATGAATAAGTTGGCATAATAGAGAAGAGGCTTCCTGGGGTCGTGAATATCCGCATGGGGCATATATGTCACGAAATTCTCGGGTGCATTTGTATGGCATTTGCGGCATGTGGCCAAGAGGTTCTGCTTGTGCACAGTGGAGCGGATGTCAACTGCCGGGAATATGCTGTGGGCGCTGTGACAGTCATGGCATTTGGCCCCAGCGACCTCCCCAAGGGAGGTGAGCTTGCCGTGGAAGGTGTCCCTGAAGGTCCGAAAGTACTCCTTGTGGCAACCACCACATCGATTTGCCTGGGCAAGCCTGTGAATCCTGCCTTCGGCCTGGGTGATCCTGTGGGAGTAGTGGCAATCCTGGCAGCCCGGAGCGCGGCCATCTCCTCGAGCGAGAAGCTGACCGTGGTAGCTCATCTGGAACTCGTTCTTTATGCCCTCGTGGCATGTGCCGCAGAGGTTTGGCACATTGGCCTTGGCACTTCTCGAAAGGGGGTCCTCATGGGGGAGGATATCGTGTTTGCCGTGGCAATCCTTACAGACAGGGGCAAAGACATCCCCCCTTCTACTTGCCCTGAAATGAATGCTATCCGCGAATTGGCCAGCCTCCTCCTCATGACATCTTCCACAGTCGACCTTCTTGAGACCCCCTTCCTTATGAGGGAGGTCAGATATGTCAGAATGGCAGAGGATGCAGGAGACCTTCCCGTGGACCGAGGCCCCAAAAGAGGCCTCATCAACGAAAAGGGAAATCCTCTTCCCATCTGGCCCTTCCTTGTAAAGTTCCTTATCCGAATGGCACATGAAACACTCTTCATTAGAAGGCCCTGCCCCCAAGGAAATGGAAGCCGAAATGAGAACCCCGATGAGGACCATCATCCGGAAGAAAACCCTCACTCGCACCGAGGCCGCCTTCCTTCCGCTCCCAATCATTATCTCCAATCCCTCGGAAAGCTGATCAGCTACTTCGCCACGCAGAGAGCCTTCGCCTCCCTGGTCAGGGAGAATGCCTGCAGAATGTGAGCCTCGGTATTGTTGAGATTGAACCTATGCCACTGCTTCTTGGCATTGGCGAGCTCCATCTCAGCTGCCACAAGCTTGCTCCTCACCCATGCCTTCTGCTTCACATCCTCCTTGATGGATACAAACTCCCTCATGCATCCCACTGTGAACTCCGCCTGATGGAGGGACTCGAGGAGAAGCCTGGCAACCTGTGGTACGTGCTCATAACCTTTGAGCGTTTCATTGTGACAGTCCACACACGAGGCCACAATGTCCCTGACCGTAAAGGTGTGACCGGTCTTGGGATGGTGACAAGTTATGCAGCTCGGTCCTCTGCCTTGCTGCAAGAACTTGTAGTGGGAGCTCGTTGAAAAATCAGCATACTCTCCCGTGTGGCACTGGCCGCATCTCTCGTCCATCTTGAGATAATAGGAAGGGGTCTTCTTCCCCTCCATTTCGAGCATCCCGGAGTGGGCCGCTGCGGCTTTCTGCTCCGCGGGTTTGCCTCCATGACACTTGTCGCATGTGACCTTCCTGGCCGCATGCCAAGAGTCTTTCCACTGGTAATAGTTCCTGTCCACCCTCTCGCTCCCGGTAGTCTCCTGATGACAATTCACGCAACTGTTCGCCTCTATCCCCTGGCCATGAGCCCTTCCCAAAATGAGAACTCCCCCCAACATTGCAAAAAGGAACCATCTTCTCATGGACCCCTCCCTTACTCCCCTGGGACATTTGCCTGCAAAGTTTCAGGGAAATTGTGCTACGATGTAGTAACCCTGTCAAGTCCAATTTGTAAAGCTAGAGTGGGCTCCCCTGCTCGAGCTTCTCGCGGATGGCTAGTTGAGGGCTCCAAGGATTTGATAGTTCCGAGCTCACCTAGAGCCCATCATCTTTCAACTCGGTTTTGTCCAGGTGTTATAAACGGAGCAGTGTCCCCTTACTGGGCCAAGGTGCCGCTATGGCAGTTTCCACAGAGAAGTTCCTTCCCTATGTCGCCACCTGGATGATGGAACTCCAAGCCCTTGGCACTCATCTCCTGTGGCTCCAGGCCAGGGCCCTGTGCTGTTATGATGTGGCATACGTCGCACTCATGGGATATGACTCGGCCATCTGCACTCATGTGTTCTCCGTCGTGACATCGTATGCAGCCCGGCCAAATGGAGTGACCAATATTGTCGGGGTATGACATCCAGCTCGCCTTCATCTCTGGGAATATAGTCTCCCGGAATATTCTCTGGACCTCAGCGATCGCCCTTTCTATTTTCTCCTGGTCCTGGAACTGGGCATAGCGCTCCTTGAGGCTCTGCCTTATCATTTCGAGGCCTTCGGCCTCAGTTCTGCTCTCCTTGGCCACCTGAGTGAGCACCTCCACAGAGTTCTTCTTGATGTAGGGTATGGTCCTATCGAGCCTCCCCAAGGCCATGGCCTGATTGACTGACCTCACGGGAGGAGAGTAGATATGTGTGGGCCTATTGTGACAATCGAGACAGTCCATGAGACGTATTTTCTCCGGCGATAGATCCTTGGGATTCACCTCCTTCCCCTTCGCCTGGTACACGGTGACCCTCCCCTTGTCGTCTGTCACTCTCACCCATGGTATCTCCTGTCTTGCCTTATCCACCGCGAGATACTCCACCTTGTGATTGGTGCTCATATGCCAGTGTATTCCGTGAACAGGTCCCAAGGTGGGATCTCCTCCCCCAACTTTGAGAAGCAATCTTATGGTCCAGGGGGTATTGTTTTCGTCAGCCAGGAAGTGAATCCTCACTCTCTCCACAGATCCGGAAAACTTCTGGGGCCAGTGGCACTGTTCGCAGGTCTCCCTTGCTGGTCTTAGGTTCTCAACGGGCGTTGGGATGGGCCTTGAGTGCTTGGCGAAAGCTGTGGAGTAGATCTGATATATACCTGAGATCTTGGATTTGACGAACCAGCTCGCCCCAGGGCCCACATGACACTCTGTGCACGCCACCCTGGCGTGGGGAGATCTCTGATACAGGGTATATTCTGGCTTCATGACCGAGTGGCAGATGAGGCCACAGAACTGAACCGATTCGGTAAAATGGTATGTCCTGTAAATTCCAATGGCCGAGAAAACGAGGAAAAAGAACGAGATGACCACAACCGTCACAAAGGCCCTTCGGTGTCTCGGCTTGTTCAGATCTATGTGGGGAAGGGGAGGGGGGGCTCCGAGGATTTCCCTGTGCCGTCTTTTATGTTCCCTCCACGCTCCCACCACAATGAGCAGGAGGCCGGTTATTATTCCCCCTGGCACTATCTGATACGTGACAACGGACATATAAGGGTTCGCAAAGCCCCTCGAAAAATCCACGTACATGAGCCCCAAGACCGTGAGGAAGGAGCAAATGGCCAGAATCGTCCCCAGCATGCTCACGGGGTTGGCCAAAAGCGAAGGGGCTTTGTCACCACTCAGTCGTTCATTTTTGACCACGACCCTTTCCCCCTTTTTCCCAACTGTGCCCGGAAGGAGAAGGTTTTCCCATATTTTTCCTCATCCCTTCCCCCCACTGTCCCGCCCTGCACCCTCAATGCCTGCTGAAGGAGTGAGGCTAAAGGGCTTCCTGGATCCATGTCCTCTACTTTTGCATATCCTCTTTTGAAGGTTCACTACTTGTGGCACTTGGCACAGGAGCCTTGATCGTTAACTGAAAAGCTTATCTGACCATTGTGACAGGCCCCGCAGTTTTGGCCCTGCTTCATGTTTGCCTTGGTAAAGTCAGGAGTCGTCCCCTTCTTCATCTTGAATAGTTTGGTATGGCAATCCGTGCACTTGGGATTTTTCTGTGCATGCTTCTCGTGGCTGAAGGTAACCTTTCCGGGGCTTTCCTTTCCCTGGTCGAAGGTGAAGTCAGCAGGTGCCTTCGGCTGAGCTTGCGCCTGAACGAAAACTAGACACAACCCCAAAAAGCCCATTGCCAAGACTCCCAAAATCAATCTCCCTCCAATTCTCATGGAAATCCTCCTCTGTTGGAATCGCTCTCGGCCTCCCACCTAGCCCATAGCCTCAATTGCGGAAAGATAAATTAGACTACAGAAGATGTCAACATCTTCGAGCTCCCTCCCCTTTTCCATCCCTTCCCCTTGCAAGAACAACAGGAGCTTAGTATAAGGATTTTCGAAGGGCAAAAACCACTTTGGGGTATTGCCATGGAGATTCAGCAGCCACCCAAGAAACTGGGAGAGAGGCTACTGGAGCAAGGCCTTCTCAACCCAGAGCAACTCAGGATAGCCCTCGAACTTCAGAAGAGGACCTCGCGTCTTTTGGGTGAGATCCTCCTGGATCTCGGCTTTGTAGACGAGGCTGCAGTCTCTTCCCTTTTCTCCAAAGATCTTGGCACGTCTTTCCTGGCTTCCCTGGAGGGGATATCCGTGGATCCAGAGGCCTTAAGGCTCGTCCCCAAGACATGGGCCCTCGAGCACCGGGTGCTGCCCCTTTCCTTGGAAGACAACGAGATAGTGGTTGCCATGGCAGACCCTTTCGATGTCGTGGCAGTGGATGACCTGAGGAAAATGACGGGAAAGAGGGTGCGGACCGTTGGTGCCCCTGAAACGGATATCTTGAGGGCGGCTGAGTTCTGGTATGCGGGCGAGGTGGAAACCGTTCAGGACCTCCTGAGACAAGCTACGGAAATGGTGAGGACAGGTGGAGGAGCTGTGGGCTTCGAGGAAGCCCCCCTCATACGCCTCGTCAACCACATGATAACAATGGCAGTGAAGGACTCGGCAACGGATATCCATGTGGAGCCAGAAAAAAATGCGGTCCTTGTAAGATTTAGGGTGGATGGGATCCTGAGGGTTTGGGAGATACTTCCCAAGGAACTGGAGAGGCCAATTGTTTCCAGATTCAAAGTGATGGCCAATTTGGACATTTCGGAGAGCAGGCTTCCCCAAGATGGGAGAGCGGAGTTTCGATTCGGAAGCCGCCTTCTGGACCTGAGAGTCTCGGTTTATCCCACCTCCCAAGGGGAGAACGTGGTAGCGAGGATCTTGGACAGATCCAAGCTCGTGACCAGAATAGATGAACTTGGCTTCAGCGAAGGCTTCAGGGCCATCTTTAGGAGAATGCTCAGGAGGAACCAGGGCATAATCCTTGTAACGGGACCTACTGGGTCCGGCAAGACAACGACCCTTTACGCCTCTCTTTTGGAGATAGCCTCGCCCCAGATAAATGTCATGACCATAGAGGATCCCATAGAGTATGACCTCCCCCTGATAAGGCAGAGCCAGATAAACCCGAGAGCTCAGTTCACCTTCGCCAGGGGTCTTCGCTCAATTCTGAGACAGGACCCCGATGTCATCTTGGTGGGGGAAATAAGGGACCCTGAGACCCTCGAGATATCCATGCAGGCGGCTTTGACTGGCCATCTGGTGTTGTCCACCCTCCATACCAACTCCGCTCTTGGGGCGATCCCCAGACTCCTTCACATGGGAGCTCCTCCCCACATCCTAGCCTCATCCCTGATAGGTGTCGTGTCCCAAAGGCTCCTGCGAAAGATCTGCCCCGAGTGCTCGACCTATGAGGAGGCCACCCCTGAGGAAGTGAATTTTCTCCTGGAACATGTCCCTGAGGCGTTGGAAAAAGCTCCAAGACCCCTCACCCTGAAAAGAAAAAGAGGATGCGCCAGATGCAAGGGGGAGGGATATTCGGGTAGGTTCGCTGTTGGAGAAATAGTGGAGATAGACAGGAAGCTCCAGCACATGATCCATGAGAGGGCCTCAGAGGAGCAAATGCTGGATGTGATGGCAGAAAAAGGCCACTTGACCATCCTGCAAGATGCCCTCCTGAGGGTCCTAGAGGGCAGAACCACAATAGAGGAAGTGAGAAGGGTTCTCTGAGAGATGGCCCTCTACCAGTACGAGGCCTGGGACGATCGTGGAAGGCTCGTTCGGGGTGTCAGCGAAGCTGGAACCGAACAGGAGCTTTATGGCCAACTCAAGGGGCAAGGTCTTCTCCTCAAGAGGGCCTCTTCCCTCGAGACAAGGCCTTGGAAGAAGGTGCGAGTTCCTCTGGATGTCCTCTCGGAGTTCTCCCACCAGATGGCCTTCATATTGAGGTCGGGAGTCCCCATCATGCATGGAATGGAGGACTTGAGAAGGCAGATGGGAAAAGCCCCCTTTGCCCAGGTTTTGGAAGCTGTGGTGAGGGACGTCCAGGCTGGAAGTGCCCTGAGCCAAGCTCTGGCTAAGCATCCCACGGTGTTTCCGCCTTACTATACCGCTGTGATTCACGCGGGAGAGACTGCGGGAAATCTCGATGAGGCCTTCAAAGACATGGCCTTGTATTTGGAATGGGTGGTGCAACTGAGAAGGCAGATAAAGCAGGCCCTCACATACCCTGCCATAGTCCTAGGCTTGATAACCATAGCCCTCATCATATTTATTACAGTAGTGGTCCCGAGGTTAGTGAGCTTTATCAAGGAGCTCAATAGACCCTTGCCCCTCCCCACAAGGATCCTCGTCGCGGCCAACGAGTGGACCGTTGAGAACTGGTTCTGGATAGTGGCAGTGATGGCGTTGTCCGTGGTAGGCTTGATGGTCGCTTGGCGTTTCAGGAAGTTTAGAGCCGTATGGGACAAGAGGAAATTAAGCTTCCCAATAATGGGGCCCCTCCTGAGGGAGCTCGTTCTCTTGCGCTTCGTCAAGTATCTCAGGGTGCTATACCGAGCAGGAATACAGATCCACCAGTCCTTCCAGATTCTCACGGAAGTGGTCCCGAACCTCTACTACAAGGAGGTCATCTCCCAGATGGCTGATTTCGTCATGGAGGGAGAGTCCCTGGCCAACGCGATGGACAGGACAGGGGCCTTTCCCCCCCAGGTGGAAAGGAGCATGAGAGTCGGGGAGCAGACAGGAACCCTGGAAGAGAGCTTGGAGCAGTTGGGCTCTCATTTGGAGAGGCTCATAGATGCGAAAATAAAGAGGCTAGTATCCCTCATAGAGCCCATGCTCCTCATGCTCGTCGGGGTCATCCTCATCATGGTGATAGCGAGCGTCCTATGGCCCATCTACACCATCCTGGGGGAGATCAGCTAGGGACCCAGCCGCAGGGAACATATTGGGTCAATCCTACCAAGGACCACAACAGATTGAAATTCTTCTTTACATTCCCGCCAACTTTGTTATAATTCACGCAACCGAGAGGGGATTTACTTTGGCCAACCCTCAGTGCCCCAGGAGAGATGGACGATGAGAAGGACTCGACCGAGGAGGCTCATCCTCTATCTTCGCCAGAGGCAATTGCTAGGGGCCAGGTTGAGGAAGGAGGGCTTGGCGAGGATTCTGAGTTGTCCCCTGGAGGAGTTCAAGGCCCAACCCCATGCCAAGGGGCGTGCCGTGTTGATACTTCAGACCGATAGTCTCGACCACAGGGTGGTTTCCATACCTGCTGGGGGGAAGATAAGCCTTCGTCGCCTCATGGCCAGGGAGGCGGTGGATCTTTTGGGGGTTGAGGAGGTAGCCCTGGGGTGGAGGCTATTGGGGGTCAGTCAGGAAGAGGGTGTGGAGAAGGATAAGGTTCTCCTTTTTGCTTGCAGGAGAGAGGAGATATCGAGGATAAATACCATCCTCGAGGATGCTGGGATAGAAGTGGTTGAGATCTTGAGTGCTTTGGATCTCTTGGTTGAGTTCGGAAAGAGGGTTGTGGGGAATCTTCCGAGCCTCCTTGTGGTATTCGACGGAGATCTCATCCATTGCCTCTTTTTCAAGGAGGGAATCTTCGGGTTTCATCGGGTCTTTCCAGCATTCACGGAGGAGGTACCCCACGAGCTCACAATGGAACTCCAAAGGTCCATTTATTATGCCAAACAGAGATTCAAGAGCCCAGTTTCCCACCTGAAAGTGGCCCTTGCTCCCCCTTGGTTCGGAGAGGAGATGCTCGGAGCCCTGGGGGAAGCCCTCCAGGTCCCCTGTAACATAGTACCACCCAAGGGGCTTGATGGATACCCTGACGATTTGGGATTGTTGGGGCTTTTGTCCCAAGACCCAAGTCTTCTGGAGCCCCTCTCTCCTATTCTGGCTCCCGAGGTCATGCGTCGAAGACACATGAGGAAGGTGGCCCTTCTCAGCACCTCGGTGGAGTTACTGCTTCTGGGCCTTGTGGCAACCGCCATTTTTCTCCTGAGGGACTCCTTGTGGGCTGATAGGGAGCTCCTTCACAGATATGTCCAGAGCTTCCATGCACTCGAGGGTGCAATTGCGGCCAGGGAAGCGGATCTCAAAGAGCTTGAGAGGCTCAAGAAGGCTTCCGATCTTGTGAAAGAGATAGTGGCTCAGAGGCCATCAGTTGTGCCAGTGATGATCGAGGTTGCTCAAGCCCTTCCCATGGGGGCCCACCTGGAATCCGTGAAATGGATCTCCCCAGTTGACCCAAAAGTACCCAAAGCTCCAAGGGCTTCTCAGCCCCAACCAGCAGCAGGTGGGGGGGAGCCGGGGAGGTTGGAGGTGGAGGGCAAGGTGGACCTTAAGGATCCATCTGCCAAGTACGAGCTTTTCGGGCTTTTTCTCGAGGAATTGAGAAGACACCATGGCCCGAAAGAAGTGAAGGCGAAGACCGAGGAACTCTTGGACAGGGGTAGATTCTCCATCTCACTTCCTGTCCCAGTTGGAGCCAAATGAAGGGAGAGGGACATCCCGAGAGAAAGATCCATCCACTGGTCGCACCACTTGTGGTGTTCCTCATCCTTGTGGGCTCTTTGGCCTATTACATGGTCCTCAAAGCGGAAGAGAAAGAGATGCTGGGGCAAATACAGTCCCTCAGGTTGGCTCTGGAAGAAAAACGTCGTGTTCTCAAGTCCATAGAGGACATGGAAAGAATAAGGGCCCTCCCAATGGTAGCGGCCATTGGAAGGTGGGTCCAAGTTTTCCAGGATCCCCTGGATGCGAGGATGAGGGTGGAGGAAAACTTGACTGGCATCCTTCGCAACTTAGGGGCATTGGAGGTCAGGGCGAGATGGGAGGATTCCTGGGAGAGAGACGGCCTCAAGGAGGGGCAGATCAGCGCCTCGGCTTCCATGCCCTCTTTTGAATCCCTGGTTAAGCTACTCGGGGGGCTGGAGTCGGGACCCATGCCCATGATCTTGAGATCCTTGGAAGTGCGAAAAGATGGGGTGAGGCTCAGGGTCAATCTCAAAGTCTCCATATATTACAAGGTGGAACATGATTCCCTTTGAGGAAGACGTGGAAAAATGGATCTGGCTCACTCTGGCAGGAGTGATAGTGGGGGTTGCGGCAGTGCTCATTTTTTGGTTCCCCCTAGAGAGAAAAGCTGAAAGGATGGAAGATGCAGCCTTCAAGTTGAGAAAGCAGCGTGAGGAGCCCCTCAAGCTGGATGAGGCCATGAAGGATCTCGTGGTAATTTTGGAGGAAGGCGGAAAAAAGAGTGAGAATTTGTCCATTCCCAGGGATCCCTTTCTCAGTGTCGGGGAGGTCAAGTGGCTCAAGTTCGTGGAGGAGGTCTCCCTCAATCCTCCTCCTCTTAAGGGGATAGTGGAAAAAGAGGGGACTCGCTACGCGCTTCTCAAGGGAAAGCTCGTGAGGGAAGGGGAAGAAATCGAGGGATTCAGGGTAGAGAAGATAGATCCCGAGATGGTTCACCTGACCAAGGAGGGGAAATCAGTGACCGTTAAAATGCCGAGCCCTGGAGGCCTTCCATGAACGGGGAGAAGCCTTTTTGGTTGGTGATATTAAGCTTGTTTTCCTTGGCCTTCTCAATAGGGTGCTCCGCTAGCATCGAGCCAAAGGCCCAGCCCAAGACACAGGAGCCTCCTCCGATACTCTCAGAGCCATCAGAGCCCAAGCAACCTCCACCAACCCCCAGGACTTCTCCTCCCCCCCTTTTGCCCCTCAAGCCCCCTCCCACGAGGGAGGGTCTCGAAAGTCTTGTGTCCTTGCAAATAGTAGAGGGGGGCTTGAAGGAGGTTATCCACGCCCTGGCCCAGCAAGCCGGGGTAAATGTCATCATAGATCCTGATGTGGAGGATGCGAGAGTCAGCCTTAATCTCCAGAGGATTCCCCTTTGGCAGGCCCTAGATGCCCTCCTCACATCTCACGGGCTCTACTTCTCCTCTCATCCCGGATACGTGAGGATCTCCAAGATGATAACCCGGGTCTTTCATCTGGACTATGTGGTCAGTGTAAGATCCGGAGCAAGCACCACCCAAGTATCTTTGTCTTCGGGAACTTCTGCCACAACAGCTATCACTTCGGCAACTGGGGTCTCTCCAGCTGCTCAGACAGGGGGTACCACTGCAGCACAGCTCTCAACTAGCGCTTCCTCGGGGGACATCTCCATACAGACCCAGGAAACCGTGGACTTCTGGCGACAGCTCGAAGCTCGGATAAAAGAGCTCATGAGGGATCCACGCTACCAGATCCTGAGGGCCGAATACGAGCACCAGGACTTGAGGCGGCAGATGGAGCTCATGCCCTATGAGGCCCACTACGACAAAGAGCTCATAAAGCACCAAATAGAGATGTTCCAGTTGGAAAGGGAGGTCACGAGGAAGAAGATCGAGACAGGTCTTCTCGAGGCCCAGCCCATAGCTCCCGCTGGCCAGGCAGTGGCCGCTAGGGCCTCCCGCGAGACAACAGCTGGTGTGCGAGGGGCAGCGGAGGCCACGACCGCAGTGGCTGGCAGCCTTTTGGGAACCTACTCCCTCGATCCCCACACTGGGACCCTGATGGTCACAACAACCCCAGCTGTCATGGAGAGGATAGAGAAATTCCTCCAAGAGGTCAGGGAGAATCTGGCTCGTCAAGTGCACATAGATGTCCAGATCCTGGAGGTCACCCTCAACAACGATCGGCAATTGGGGGTCGACTGGAATGGCTTCCCGGGCCTTCTCCAGATATTTCACATGCCCAGGCTCAAGGAGGTTGTTCGCGCTCAGATCGAGGATCAGGCCACAACGGGTGGAGGGGGTGGAGGTGGCACATCCACAACAGGAGGGCAAGGGATAGTCTCCCCGCTTCCTGTGTCCCCATTCACAGCATCCCCTCTGGGAGCATTGCAAATGGGACTTCTCTTCGCCCCAAGGCATGATCTGGCAATCCAGTACACGATAAACAACGTGATCTCCTTCCTCCAGACCCAAGGGGACGTGAGGGCAGTCTCGAGGCCCCAAATCACGACCTTGAATAATCAGCCCGCTGTGATATCGGTTGGCATAAATGACTTCTATGTGACCTTCGAGCAGCAGACCGTTGCCGCAGCCGCGGGAGGGATAGCAACCTCCCAGGTGACAAGCAGAGTGAACCCTCTCTTCATCGGCGTTACCCTCCACATAACACCCCAGATAAGCCCTCAGGGGGAGATAGTGCTCAAAGTGGTGCCGGCGGTGAATCAGAGGGTTGGGGAAAAGCTCGTTCCCACGGGAATCCCCTCCGCCCCCACCCAGTCGATCCCCCTTCTCGAGACAAGGCAGACGAGCACTGTGGTTCGCCTCAAAGACGGACAGACCCTTCTCATCTCTGGACTCATCCAGGAGAGGGAAGTGGACACGGAAAAGTCTATTCCTTATCTCTCCAGTGTGCCTGTTCTGGGGCCAATTTTCAGGCACTCTTCCAAGGAAAAGAAACGATCCGAATTGATCCTCCTCTTGACACCGAGAATAGTTGATCTCGAGGCTCCAGCCAAAGGGGCCAGGCTCAACCTCCACGAAAGGGAGGGTCGCGCATGTACACGGAATTTTTCCGCCTGAGGGAGCCACCCTTTCAGCTTCTTCCAGATCCCAAGTTCTTTCTCTTCTCCCAAAGGGCGAGGGGAGCCTTCGATCAGCTTCTCTAGGGGCTTTCGAATGGGAGCGGCTTCATGATGCTTACGGGAGAGGTGGGGGTGGGGAAGACGACCTTGTTGAGGACTTTGTTGCAGCAGCTAGATCACGGAATAGAGAGGGCCCTGGTCTTGAACCCCATGTTCTCATCCAGCGAGGAATTCATAAAGGCCATCCTCCTGGACTGGGGGGTCAGGAGATACTTCCCCAAGCCCATGGACAAAGCCGATCTACTGGGCTTGCTTCAGAAGTTCCTCATAAGCAGGCACCGAATGGGCCGAAAGGTTCTCCTCATAATAGACGACGCCCAGACCCTATCTGATGCGCTCCTGGAGGAGGTGAGGCTGCTATCGAATTTGGAGACCAACGATGCGAAGCTCCTCCACATTCTCCTTGTGGGCCAGCCCGAGTTGAGGGAAAGGGTAGAGAGCACGAGATTTCGCCAGCTGAACCAGAGGATAGCCATAAAGGCCTCCCTCTCTCCCCTTAGCAAAGAAGAGGTTGGCTCTTACCTCTCTCACAGGCTGGCTGTGGCAGGCTGCAAGGAGAATATTTTCTCCCCGAGAGCTGTGAAAGCCATAGCCAAAGCGAGCAGGGGAATCCCAAGGCTCATAAATTTGATCTCCGACAGGTGTCTTCTGGCTGGATATGTTAACTCAACTCGCCGCATTGGGAAAAAGGAGGTCAAGATGGCGTTAAAAGATCTGGATTTGAGGTGACAATGAGTCTCATAGAAAAGGCCCTCATGAGACAGAAGAAGGACCTCGATGGCCAACCCCCAGAAGGATCCATCACCCCGGATCCAAAAGGGGTGCTCTCCCCAAAAGGGGGAAGGAACAGAGGCAGATGGCTTCTCTATCTTTGTCTTGCCGTTTTGGTTGTGGCTTCTGCCTCGTGGCTGGTTGTGGAGTGGCTACCTCTTTTCAGGGAGACTCTGACCTTAGAGAGAGAGATCCAAAGGCCCCAACCCCAAAAAGAGACCAAACTCGAAAAACAAGATCTCACAGCCTCTGATATCCCCAAAGAGGCGCAACCTCCCAAAGGCGAGGAGCTCACCCCTGGGAAGCTCGATCAAGGGGAGCCATCTTCGAGTGGAGTCTCCGAGCTTCGCCCCGAGGGGAAAGAAGAGGCCGCAGCGAAGGAGATGGAGACGGAAGTGAAGGGCTCCAAGAAGCCCGAAGCAGAGCCTCCACCACCCCCTCCCAAGAGAAAAACGCCACAACCACCCAAGGCAGCACTCCCAAAGGACAAAGGTGAGGAGAAGCCAGGAGGCTCAAAGAGGGATCACCTTCTGGAGAAGGCATATCTCAATGCCCAGGCCGGAGAGCTGGCTGCGGCTTTGAATATCTACGGGGAGATTCTCCGCCACGATCCAAAGGATGTGGATGCCTTGTTGAATAGGGGCATAATAAAGACCAAGATGAGAGATTTCGCCTCGGCCAAGGAGGATCTCCTTCGGGCCAAGGAGCTCAGATCCCAGGATCCCGCAATAGCCAATGCCTTGGGGGTCCTGTACATGGAAATGGGAGAACTCGATCAAGCAGTCCAATGGCTTGTCAATTCTCAGGATGCGATCTCCACGGTCAATCTCGCCCTTCTTTACTGGAGGAGGGGTGAGGAGGACAGGGCCTTGGCTTTGCTCGAGGATGCACAGAGTCGGCTCGGTCAGGAACCTCGCATTCCCTATTACAGGGGCTTGTTCCTCAAGGAGTTGGGGAGAAACAAAGAGGCGAGAAAGGAACTGGAAAAGGCAAGGTCCTTGGCAGCGAGAAGAGGTGAGATGGATCTGGTGAAAGAGATCGACCGATTGGTCCTTTCTCCTTAGGAAGCCTCATGGGACCCTTGATCCTGAGCCTACTGGCCTTCGGTTCACTCGGTCTTGTGCCTCTGCTTTTGGCCAAGGGCTTCAGGCCAGACAGGGCGCTTTTCGCAGTTTACGTGGCCATGATGGCTTCAGCTGCCTTCGCTGCCCTCATCTGGCCCGAGCACAGGAGTCTCCACTGGAAGCTCAACCTGATGGCGTGCGGTCTGCCCGTGATCAACACCTTTATGTGCTTAGAAGAAAAGCTTTTGGAGGGAGGAGGAAGCCTTGGGAAGCTCTCCCGAATGTTGCTTCCTTTCTCCTGGGCAGGGGCTTTGGCCTTCGTTTTGGGGAGTCCCCCCGAAATCACCAATGGGGATTTTTTCTTGCCCCAGTCCCGTCTAGCTCCCCTTCTACTTGTGCTTTTCGTGGGATCAATGGCTTCCATGAGCATGTGTTGGGATAGGTGGGTTAGGACTCCCCAAGCCGGGACCTGGGAGGGCTTGTTCAGGCTGGGATTGGTGCTCTGGTGGTTGATCTTCCTCTTTCTCCTGGCCAGGGCCCTTTTCAGCGGGGAGAGAACTCCCATTGTGGCCCTGGATGTATTTTTGGCCGTCAACTTGGCCTGGCTTGCCGGGGCTTATCCGCTGATTCTAAAGAGGGGATTTTTGGATGTGAGGGCGAGGCCCACTGCCCATCTGGTAGGAAAGGCGACTCAGACAGTCGCTGTAATGGCCATAGTGGGGCTTTTCCTTTGGGGGGAAGCCTTAGCTCTTGCCCATGGAATGTCGAGGACTGTTCTGGAGATCACGGTGATCGTACTCCTCCTTGCAGTCATGGCCCTTCCCCTTTTGCCCATTGGACCTCTGGCCCCGCTTAGAAGATATCTCCAGCAACACCTTTACCTCCCCGAGAGGGATTTTGCCCAGGAGGTAGCCCTCTATGTCAAGGTGATGGCCGGAAAGGAGGATCTCCAGGCAATCCTTGGCCATCTGTGCGAGGTGGTGGGAGCAAAGGCAACCTTCCTTTACAGGCCAGACAGGCTTGGGGGAATGACCTTAGAGGCTTTCTGGGGAGAGGCTGAGGATTTTCCTCAGAGAATCGAGGAGGAATTCCTCGAGAGGGCCTCACTTTCTCCAACGAGAACCATGAGAAAACTCTTTGTCGAAGAAGAGCTGGTAGGTGTCTTGGTTCTCGAGGAGCTTCCGCAAAAGCTTGGCTGGGACAAGGAGAGCCTTCTCAGGTTTTGGTCCTCAACCCTGGGAATACTTTTGAGGGAGCTCGAATGGAGGGAGAGGGAGGAGGATAGGAAGAAGTTGGCCTCCTATTCGGAGGCGACCTCCTTTCTTCTTCACGACGCCAAGAACCTGGCTCAGCTTCTCGACTTGATCCTCAAGAACTACAGCAAGCTTGACCCCTCGGAAAAGGAAAGGTTTCTGGAGATGGCCCTTCCCGGGTTGGAACAGGCCCAGGAGAGAGCGAGGAGGCTTCTCGAGAAACTCGAGACTTTCCATCCAACAGACGTGCCTGTAAAGGAGAGGATCGACCTGGTCTTTTTCTTGAGAGAGTGGGCAAAGGGGGCTAAATCGGCCTTCCCACTGTTGGATTTTACTTTACGGATCGAGGCCGAGGAGGCCAAGTGGCAGGGGGATGCCAAGATCCTCTCCAAGGCACTGGATAACTTGTTTTCCAATGCAGCCCAGGCAACAGAAGGAAAAGGCCCGGTTGAGGTCGTGCTCACAAGGGAGGGAAAGGTACCGGTTCTAGAGATCAAGGATTGGGGGCCTGGAGTGGAGGAGAAGGACAAAAAGAGGCTTTTCGAGCCCCTCTTTACCACAAAAAAGGGTGGCACGGGGCTCGGACTCTATCAGGCAAGGGTACTTGTGGAGAGGCTTGGAGGAAAAGTTGGCTTCAGGGAGAATTCTCCTTGCGGGAGCGTGTTTTATGTCAGGCTGGATGAGAGTCCTGATAGTGGAGGATGACCGTTTCCTGGCCCAACAGCTAGGATGGTTCTTGAAGGATGAGTGCGAGGTGGTGATCGCTCTTTCTCCAGAAGAGGCCAAGGAGAGGATCAAGGAAGGGGATATCCATGTGGTCATTCTGGATCTGGGCCTTCCACCAATGCCTGAAGAGCCGTCCGTTGGCTTGGGCCTCTTGGAAGAGCTACTCGGAAAGGACCCCCTTATCAAGGTGATTGTCATGACAGCCCATACGGATCAAGAGACAGCAAAGAGGGCTCTTTCCCTTGGGGCGTACGACTTCCTGTCAAAGCCCGTCCAGGAAGAACTCCTTCTCACCCTTATAAAAAGGGCCTTCTTCAGAAGGGAGATGGAAGAGAAATTCTTTGAGGTGCAAGATGAGGGGCTTCCTGTGCCCATGGTTGTTGCATCTGCCCAGATGCGCGAGGTAGTGAACCAAGCCGTGTCCATCGCTTCCTTACCTGTCACCTGTCTCATCTATGGCGAGACAGGGACGGGCAAGGAACTCATCGCCAAGCTCATTCACGAGATGAGCCCCAGGAGGCGGAGACCTATGGTGGTTGTGGATTGCGCCTCCATTCCTGCATCCCTTGCCGAATCGGAGCTTTTCGGTGCCGAGAAGGGCGCCTACACAGGTGCCGACGCACGAAGGGAAGGGAGAATCGCCCAGGCAGAGGGAGGCACACTCCTTTTGGACGAGGTTGGGGAACTTCCTCTGGAGCTTCAGGCCAAGCTTCTTCGGTTTCTCGAAACCCACCAATTTACCCCCGTTGGAGGAAGGACAAAAGAGGCCAATGTGAGGGTGCTCGCTGCAACCAACAGAGACCTTAGGGAGGAAGTGAAAAGGGGAAGATTCCGCCTCGATCTTTACCACAGGCTATGCCAGGTGGAGATCGAGGTCCCACCTTTAAGGGAGAGGCCGGAAGACATAGTGCCGACAGCGCTCCATTTTCTCCTTTCCATAAGCCGCGAATTCAGGATGAGGCCCCCAGAGCTCACAGAAGAGGCCAAAAAAGCCCTTTTGAGCTATGGCTTCCCCGGAAACGTGAGGGAGCTCAAGAACATGATGGCCAAGGCTCTGG
>Ga0197142_1001126_pt1 | contig 24761 bp, 19 predicted proteins | sample GBS60_MetaG_FD_148614 | JGI IMG/M metagenome (GOLD analysis project Ga0197142, IMG submission 148614) | Sediment microbial communities from Great Boiling Springs, Gerlach, Nevada, United States - GBS 60_MetaG | ecosystem: Environmental > Aquatic > Thermal springs > Hot (42-90C) > Sediment... | reverse complement strand
AGAAATATAATAATCATTAGCAAGAATCGGTAGATTATAGGAGCTTAAAATACCGAATCCTACAGCACCCAAGGTCAAAGAAAAACGCCCCACTTGACTCAACTTTAAGTTTCTAAGCACATCAACAGAAGTATTCATATGATTCCTCTCATCCCAACTCAAGACATAAATACCAAACAAAGGGTTACTCTGTCAACAAAAATCACATATGTACTAAAAACAATTATACCAATATAAAGCATAAAATCTTTAAAAAGCAAATCTTTCAACTATAAATACAAGTTTAAATAATTAATACAAATATGTACTATAGTATCGAGTCTAGCAGTGCGGGGAGCTATAAATCCAACACAGCAGGATAGCTTGGTAGCCCCGTACTAAGCGTAGTACGGGGAGGAAAAGCCCTTAAGTTAACTGCTATGATTGTGAGTGAGGCCTGAGGCTCTAGGAACAACCACGGTGAAAGACCCGAGCGGCAATCAATCTCCTGGAGTATGCCTCAAGGGAAGTAACTTTGTTCCAAGGAACTGTCTAGAGGTGTTTTGCGACGCCGTTACGAGTCCGTTTGTGGACTACGTAAGAATCCCCCAACTTTAGGCGGCGGGAGTGTCAATTTACGAGCCAGTTTAGAGACTGCGCAAAAATCGCCTGACTTTAGGCAGCGGGAGTATCAATATTCCTGTAGAAAAGTATATGTTACTATATGCGGCTAGCAAGAATAGAACGCGGCAAGAGGCGTTTAGGATCGATATGAGTCAAATATCCGTTCTGAGGAGTCCGAACCTCAAAATGGAGGTGTGACCCAGTGCTAAAGCCAGTGCTGCCCATATCGGCAATCCATTGACCTTGAGCTACATACTGACCAGAAAAAACACGATTTCTTAAATTATGAGCGTAAAAAGTTTGCGCACCGTTCTCATGTTCAAGAACAACCAGGTTGCCATAACCGCCAGAACTCCAACCGCTAAAAATAACCTTCCCTTCAGCCGCTGCATAAATTGGTGTTCCAACTGCATTAGCGATATCAATTCCCTTATGTCTGCGTCCCCCACCACGAAAATCACCAAATCCAGAAGTGATTACACCACTTGCGGGCCAAATATACTGAACCTGTCTTGTCCGCCGTAAACCATAACCATCTAAGTTAAACATTAACCTAAAATAAGTTTTGGAAAAAGGGACAAAATGTCTATGAATACCCTCTAAGTAACCAAAACCCAAGAGATTTTCATTACCTTTATCATGTAGACTGTTCTCAAATGAACGACGTTCTATACCATTAATAGGTGGTAAACTCCTATCTATTCTCTTCTGAAACAGATCAACCGGTAGCTTCCGCACCGAACCAACATTTAGATTAAAACTTTCAAACAAAGGAACACCATCCCTGCCTTCCACAGGCAGTCGGTCCCTACGTGGAAGATCAGTTCCATCTACCTTACTATCAGGTAAAATAGGTAAAGTACGCTCCTCACGCCGCACTTCAGAAACACCCTTTGGGTTCTCAGACCCTTTTACAACCTCATAATCCGGCTGTCGCACTGGCTCTACACGAGCAACCGTTCCCAAATCATCCAAAACAACACCCTGCAAAAATTTCGACCCTAACCGAAAAACAGTGGTTGCAGATAAATAAATTTTATCACCAGGATAAATTAAATCAGGATTTTTAATGTGCCTGTTGATACGGATGAGCTGTTCTAAGGAAACCCCATGAGTCCGAGCAATTCCAGAGAGTGTATCCCCTTTTTTCACAATATAAGTCACTTCTTTGCTGCTCTCATGGTAAAGCTTATTTTGCGAAGAAAGAAAATTATCTAGATTCAACTCCTGATTTAAAATCAGTTTTTGGCTAATGTAAGCATCTATATCTTCAGAGCCAGTTTGATTTTCCATATTTACCAGGTTATCTAAGGCTTTTTCCGACTGTTTATTGGCATCTTGCACCTCCGCCTTAACATGCCGATCCATCAACATGAGAAAACTACTTGAGACGGTAAAGAAGGCACAAATATTTCTGGCCAGGTTGATACTGCCAACGTAACCAAAACCGAAACCCCTCATCAAACACCCCCAAAAAACAGGAGCAATAGGCAATTTCCTTAAACTATAATAGACTATAATATATTAAGTAGCAAGTCATGCAAACATACTAAGGTAGTTCGGTAGCCACGGACTACAACAAAGAAGGAAGCCTAACCAACGTACAATCAGGCAAGCGGCTAACTGCAGTACAAAAACTGACCGGTAGCAAATATTGTGAAGCGATGTATTTTTGAGATAAAGCGGGTAGAACTTGAGAGTATCAACCTCGGAGTTTTGCTTCGAGAGCTTTAGTCATCTCGACCATAGCCTTCATAGGATCCGGTTGTTTCGCGAATATTTCTGTGCGGAGTTGCTGTTCATCGGGGTTATTAGCAACCAGAGAAAGTTGGAGAAGTCCTGGATAATAGCGACAATAAGTATAGCTTCCCTGGTAATCTAAGAGCCACTGGGAGTAGATTTCATTCTTATTTGGGAAAAACGCTTTTGTTGCATTTCGTGAAACAATCTCTATAGGATAGTAGAGGTATTTTTGGAAGCTCGGAACAGCAGTTGGTTGTATCCGACCTACCAAGCGAACGGCCAAGTTATCACAGATTTTACTACCACTAGAGGATTCAACAACCGTCTTGGGATCCTGAGCGGATAGGATAACACGGATACCTGCCTTAGCACCGTTTGCACACAGACGTCCAATCAAATCGCTAATAGCAGGAAACTCAAACAGAATGGGTGCCTCATCAATAAAGAATATAGAAGCAGGAGAGGACAAAGCACACCGCATGGCGCTCCCTAAAGCAGAAAGTGCCAAAACCGCAGCATCTTCCTCATTCTGGATATTCCGCAATGCAAACACAATCAATTGCGAGTCCGTCTTAAAGCTAGTCGGGGTAGCAATGGAACGACCAACACGCGATACTAACCACTGACGCAAACGCAAATTAATAATCTCAAACGCCTCATCCAAACCCACAGCACCTAACTTTAAGTGTAGTCGTTCTGGAGTGCAAAAACCTACAAAATCATGCAATGTAGGAATTTGATGCCAATACTCAGACCCTTGTCCGTGGTATAAAGCTAAATCATACCGCTCCAGAATTTCCATATCTTGGAAAAATTCATTAAGTGCTAAAGTAAGAATCGCCCTAATATTATTCTTAAGTACTGGAGAAACCCCCTCTGCCTTCCCCAAAACCATTGTCACCAAAGCAGACTCCAAAAAACCTACATAGTCAGCAAAAAATATAGAAATATCTTCAGGTTTATGATGACTCAAATCGGGAATTTGGAACAAATTATTTGATTCTTTAGAAATATCAAAATAAGCACCACCAAGGTTATGGGTAAAATCAGTAAACGTAGAACTTCCATCTGGTTTAGGAAAGTCTAAGATATTAACAGGCATACCTGCAACCAATGCAGAGGTAATGATACCCGAAGACAAGACAGACTTACCTGCACGAGTTGTGGCAAAGATACCTAAATGCTTTGGTTCAGAGGTAGGAGTTAGGTCAATCCAAACAGGTGCGCCGCCCTCCTCAGTAATCAATTCTAACCCTGCGCGATCCACGGTAACGGGCATGATCCAGGGAATCAACCCAAGAACTTCACTATGAAGCATCAACAAGCGGCGCATATAAGGTTTGGTAAGGATACGTTCCCAAACAATAGGAAGCGTCTGCAACCATATACGCCAACTCAGAAACCGTTCCCTTTGTACCCAAGCAGGACGCAAAAAACAGGATTCTAGATATCGGCATGCTTCATCGAGCTGCTCCAAAGACCTGCGGTGAACCAAAATAGTGAACCCAAGCCAAAAGGGAACAGCCCCAGAAAAAATTTCCGCCTGAGCTTCAACAGCAGCCTCAGCCTTAATTTGTGCTGCCACATCAATACTTGCCTCTTGTGCCGCAATACTCTGGCTGGTTAACGATTGCTTCATCAACCGCCGCATTGATTCCTTGACTAGTGCCTCATTAGCGCGACTAATTTCGCTAAAAATCTCAATATCGTAAACTCGCTCACGAGAAACGACCTCCCACAGATACCGCAGCTGCGCCCGACAGTTCTCCCACCCGCCAGGCTTCTCAAGCATCGTAAGCACACCAACATAGTGATCCTTAACCTTAACCCAGCGTTCATCAGCAACCGGTTCTGCCTCAGCAATCAAAAGCGTAGCAGGATGAACCTGAGAGTGAATAACTTCTTTGATAACCGTATCACCGACGTAAATATGCTGAGGTAAGGGAACTGTAGACTTACCCTTATTGAAACGGCGCCATACTAACTCCCATAACTCTGAAGAACGTACCGGTCTAACAGTTAACCCAAGCGTCGATAAGAAAAAGTTCTCCCACTTCAGATACCCATCTAAAAAACCCTGCTTGACAAAATTCTCAAACTTCTGCTCACGTATCTGCCGATCCCCCGTAAGCATCTCATAGCTTTGAAATAATTGCGCCAAAAACTTCTCATACCACGAATGACTTTGCTCCGCCTCAGAAGTTACCGTGTACGTCACATATAAAAATAAACTCTTAGGCTTGCGAATCCCTCGCTCCACTAACTCCTTAGTTCTCTTTATTTCATAAATAATAATAAGCTGCAGAATTGGCGACTTAGCTTTAGAAAGCAAAAACTTTAGATACTCTAAACGCTCATAACCAGTACGAAATGAAGAATAATGAAACATTAAAAATTCCCCTGATGGCATATCCTTAATGCCATTTTCCAAACGGTTAATAATACCTCGCAATTCTGCATCCGATAACGTTGGGTGTAAACCCATACATTCAAAAGCAAAGACAAATCGGTACTCTTGATTATTTTTTAGAAGATAGGCACCGACTTGCCGATTTCTCATATCATACTCAATAAAGCTAACTATAGATAGGTAATCTTCAAAAGGTTTATACTGTCGTTCATTAACTATCTTCTTAGAAGCCTTCTCAGACTGTATAGAGGAACCCAAGCCTTTAGATACGGCTTTCTGGGATTTTTCCGGCGAAACAGATCCTTTTTTCTTAACAACAGTTCCTTGAGAGCCTACCTTTTTCTTAACAACAGTTCCTTGAGAATCTTGCTTATTCTTTTTATCCTTTAATAGGTTCTTAGCATCTGGAGAATCAACCGAAACAGTTGGCTGTTGCGGCAACTGACAAGATTCAGAACGGGCTGCCGCATCAGACTTCTGCTGATATTCCCTTTTAGGAACAACCTGACCTTGAGCATTCAATTGATACTTTTGGTTGAAACCCTTACGAACCCGGATTGCATTCAATGTACTCAAGCGACTACCCGGAAGCGTCGCTACCTTTTTGACCTTACATGGATCAGGAGATTCACGCTTCTGCCCTGGTACTGTAAGTAGCTTGCGTAAGGGAGATTGCCTTGTACCCTGTAACCAGCCGCCCTTAACATCAGGCGTTTCCGTGACTTCCTGAAACTCCTCAGCAACAACCGGTGTCTTACTCGTACCACCGGTAAACTTGTCAACCAAACGAAGTACCTTTTCGGCTAACCCATTTAAAAACTTTTCAAACCAAGATGAGGTTTCATCCTTGTCACCTGCCTCACCTTTGCCCTTTTTGTAAACAGGCATACTGAGCAAGGGCCGAAATTGCTGCTTCTTCTTTCCCCCCTTAGGAGAAGAAAATAAATCTTCTTTATCAATTTCATCAATAAGAAAATCGTTTTCGTCAGCTAACGTATCACTTAACTTCCCACGAAACCCTTTCTTACTAAAATCAGATCCATTAAAGAAACTTGGTTTGGAAACCCTGCCCTTTAGGGAATCCTTATCTATCTCAGACATAGAACCTCCACAGGGCTATTTCGCACAACCAAAGAAATTCTACCACGTGAGCACAGTGAGGAGTAGCTTGGTAGCCCCGCGCGATGGAGAGGAAAATCCCCTAAGCAACTCGTAACTTTAGTCGGGAAAGTATCAAACAGGATAAACTTGTAAACATAAAACAAAAGTAAAAAATAGCTCCTAAAATTGTCAAAGCTTCATACCTATAAAAATATAACCATAGGTTGTAAGGTCCTCAAATTTGAAAAGAGTATCAAAAATTGAACCAAAATATAGCATTCAAACAAGATAAACCTTTATACCTGTAAAAACTCGGTTTATGGGAAATTTGACACTCCCACCGCCTAAAGTCGGGGGATTCTTACGCAGTCCACAGACGGACTCGTAACGGCGTGGACAAAACACCTCTAGACAGTTCCTTGAGACTAACTCCCAAGGTTCTGCTTACTTATTACTTATCATCGACACCTCCCGGGTCTTTCGCCGGGGTAGGTGTCAATAATTATAGCATTGACAAGCAACTCAAGTCGCTTGCGGGCTTTTCCGCCCCGTACTAAATTACGGGACTACCAAGCTATCCTGTTGTGTCGATTCTGCTACAACCAAGCCATTGCCTACCAGCGACAGCACGGACGACCGAGCAAGTTCAAGTTGCGAGACATTATCATGCACTCGGACTTACCCGAGTGGGTGAAGGCGGCACCGTGCCACATCAGACAGAATGCGATTATAGAAGCGTGGGAAGCGTTTGGCAAAAGTCCAAAGGCCAAGTTTCGTAGTGTTCGAGACCGGTCCCATACGTTGCAGTTCAATGCAGGTAATTTTAGGAACGGAACGTGGTATCCGAGGCTAACAAAACTTGTCTTATAAAACTACAGAGGAGGTGCCCACATCTTGTCCTTACGGGACAGAGTTGATGAGAGTGAAAGACCGTTGGTATGCGATTTTTCCAGAGCCCGTCAATTGGCAGTGTACGTTAGCCAGAGGTGTGATTGCCGTTGATCCCGGCGTGAGGACTTTTTTGACGGGTTTTGACGGGGATAGTTTTATAGAATTTGGTAAAGGTGATTTTGGTAGGATTACCCGCCTTTGCCAATCCTTAGACAACCTTAGTTCCAGGATGTCTAAGGTCAACGCCAAACGCAGACGTAGGATGCGGATGGCGGCGTTGCGACTGCGACAGAAAATCAGGAACCTAGTGGACGAGTGCCACCGCAAGGTTGTATCGTTCCTGACGGATAACTACCGGGTGATTTTTCTGCCTACTTTCGAGTCTGCCGACATGGTAGCCAAAGCGAGACGGAAGATCGGTAGTAAGACGGCTAGAGCGATGCTGACCTGGGCACATTTCACTGTTGGGCAGCAATGTAGGGACTCCGTCCCGCTTACGCGACCAGCAGTGTTCAGCGTAAATGTATCAGTCTTGGTTAGCAGCCTTCTCCGGCATTAGGCGCAACCAGTGCAGAAATACCCTCCACTACAGCAACCATGATGACTGCGATTAATGGGGCACGGACAGCTGTTTGCCAATCCTCATCCCGCTGCATTAATTTAAAAACATTCACCGCTGCAATCGCAAGATAAACCAAAAACAAACCCCGCACAATATATATTGTCGCCCTAATTAGGTCATCAATGTTATTTGCTCCTTGATTTTGACCAATATTCGTATTACTAGTAATCTCCAACAATACTGCGCAAGCACGACTAAGAAACGCATAAGCAGGCTTTTGCTGCCACGTCTGAACTAAACTAAGAATTGAAGCACCTACTGCCAACCGCAAACTAATATCAAAATACTTTGCATAACAACGTGCCAAAAAACTAACAAAACGAGAATAAACTTCCCAAAAAACACCTAAAAAAATCATCAGGAAACCGAGTAGCCAAAAGGCAGTCTCCTGAGTAAAATAAGCAGCCAACGCCACAGTCACCCCGTACAAAAATGTAGCCTGCTGTGTCGTAGGCACCCACGCCAGCACGTCAACCATAACTGAACGGCGCGGCCCTATCAATGCCACCCCCCTACGCTTTAAGCTCCCACTCATGGCCAAAACTCCTAAAATACCTAATAAAATATCAAGCCTAATGTATCAAACCAGTCCAACTATGTCAACTAGAAACCGCAGGAGTCCCGCACAGAGGAATAGCTTGAGGGAAGTAAGCAGAACCAAGGAACTTTGTTCCAAGGGACTGTCTAGAGGTGTTTTGCGACGCCGTTACGAGTCCTTTTGTGGACTGCGTAAGAATCCCCCGCCTTCAGGCGGTGGGAGTGTCAAAGTACCTGTAGGGGCAGTGAAGCCCGCTCTCTATGCAGTTGCACGAGGGTCGGGAGTATGTCACCGATTTCATGCAAGTGAAACGTAAGGAATACCAAAAGCCCGCAGCGTCAGCATGAGGAGCGGGTAGTTTACCAAAACCTTTTCCAATGGTTCCATAGCTTCTTGCTGGTCTAGGCAAAAAACTCATACCTACTTAGGGGGAATCACAGTAATGGCTTGGCCAAACTCGTAGCGGGGAATATCCTCAGCAATCTTAACCAAACGTGTCTGTCCAACACCCCAATTCGGCCCCATTCCCTTAACCAGAGAAATAACGGTATTCCTATCAAAAAAGTAAGGAATAGAAACAATCTGGTCATTTTTATACGAAAAGTAAGGAGTTTTAGTCTTGAGGTTCTTGGGAAAATAAACAGGAATATACTGGAAGGGAATTCCCACCCACTTACCCTCATCTTGAAAAAATACTACATAATTACTCAAGGCACCGGGAGTCTTATACTGCTGGTAGATAGAGCCTAAACCAATCGGACTTGGTTGAATACCCGAATACTTTTGTAAAAATTTCTTCATAAATAAAACAGCGTCCTCTCGACGATAAAAAAATACAGAATATCTAAGCGATGGCTCTAAACCCATGACCGGATAAATTCTACCATCGAGCAAGACCAACTTACGCTGGTTTGATAAAGTGTAAACTAAAACTGAATTAAGTTTTACACTAATTAACTCAATAGTAGCCTTGTACTTAATTGCTTCAGGATTTACCCGCTTACGAAGAAGCTCAACACTTTCACGCTGACGCGAAAACACAGCCTGATATACTAATACTCCGCCATGGCACAATAATAAAATAAGGAAAAACAATTCAAGTATGAACTTAAATAAATTCAAGCGATTTTCATCAGCTCGCGAAACCTTCTCAACCCCAAATCCTTTTAGCGCCCTACCACCACCAAAACCACCAACTGACTTTAAGTTCTTGATGTTTGACTCCAACAATAATGAAAAAAAACGCAGTGAAAAAATGTTATTGTTTTTGCCAGAACTTACTCCCTTCCCTCCTGATGGTTTCATGATAATATTATCTAAAAACTACTTTTTTCTACTCATCCTTTGCAATTCTTTCTCAATTTTCTGAGAAAACTGTTTCTTTGTCATGTTAATATCTTCCGTAAAGGGGGATTGGTAGTAGCGGAAACCACGAATCCAACGTGGACGACGGTGAAAGCGACTAAGAAAGCGCCAGGCTTTCTTACCAGTGAGGAGCCACCATGTACTAATTCCCCAAACTAAAAGCAAGCCCGCATGCAACCAATGTAGCGAAAAGAAAACCTGGATACCTAGAACAATTCCAGCAATCGTCAACCAGGGTACAAACTGATCCCCAGGAATAGGCCCAACGCTGGGCTGCTCACCCAGCATACGGTTGACAGTTCGGGGCTGATCAATATCATCAATCATGGCAAGACAAGCGCTACCACAATAAACTTGTATCACAAAATTGACGCTTCCCCGCGTGAACATACTCCCAACCTTCATGCGAACGCATACAGGGCGGGCTTCACGTTTCAACGGGTAGCCTAAGCAAGAACCCTCTGCGTGCAGACAAGGAATGACCCTCCGCGTAGCTGTACCAGATTCCGGCAACACCGTTTTGTACAGCCGGTTTTATTATAGCATGTGCGGGGCTTATCCACCCCCACACCCCGCGAGCTAACCTTAAGTCAGTGGTAGTTTACTTGGACCCTATGGTAACTATTTACTGGGTTCTTGGACAAACGAAATCTTGTCATTTTTTGAGCTACATCTTAAAAAAATTGATTGAACATAACCCCTTCTACGAAAAATATCCAGAACTTAACCCATACATTGGATTACCTGACCGCATAACTAAAATAAAATTACTTCCCCAAAAAATAGGTAAAATTATTCCCTCTGGTCTTAATATTAAAGCAAAGTTACAAAAAAAATACATAATAGGTACAAGACCAAAAACTAGCAAAACTATAATCAACCTATGGCAACCATTTATACATAAACATGAATACTTTAGCTGTGATAATGAAAGCCTAGAGAGATTACTTAATAAAATACAGTATGAACTAGAAGAATTCAAGGAATACCAAATTAATCATATTATACCTCATGAAAGCGTACTTTATTTCATCGATTGGTATACCAATGAAAAAGTAGATAAACTACTCTCGGATATTTTTTTACCCGAAACAAGTACAGAGAATGATGAAGATAATGATGACTTTTTCGACAAATCAAAAAAACAGTACAAAATTCGTCAAGTAATATGTTTTGTTGGAGATGAACCTGATTTTATAAAAATATTTGAAAAATTAGTGGATAACTTACAAGCTAAATTTATCTTTTTTCAGGAAAACAGTTATAACTTAAGTAGAAGATTTAAACTCGAAAACAAAAATATAAAGAAAGTGGAACTAGGAGAAAGCTTTAAGCAATTGTATCAACTCTGGTTCAAGTTTCCAAGAGACCTGGAAGATTACATCATTGAGTTAAACAATAAAACCGAAACAAAGGGAGAAATAGAATCAATACGAATGTTTCTAATGTGGGAGGAACTAAAGTACTCGATAATAGAACAAACAAAAGGCTGGTTTTTCTTAGATTAAAGGTTAGGCTTCACGCTTCAACAACGGGTAGCCTATGTAAGAACCCTCTACATGCGGACACGGGATGACCCTCCGCGTAGCTGTACCAGACGCCAGCAATGCCGTTTCCACACCCCTGCAAGCTAAGCATCATAATCATCTTCAGACCTATCAATGGCTTTACGTTTTGATTTTGATTTCTTATTACCTGTTGTTAACTTAGACTCTCGAGAATCCAAGGTGCTATATCCTGGCAACTCACTGGGGTATTGCTGCTCAATTTCAGCCAGCTTTTGTGCATTCTTTTCCTGCCAATCTATAGCCTCTAAGAATTTTAGCTTATTCTCTGTATTGCCTGTAACTTCCACTGTACCTTTAGAAGGTAAACGATTCTCAGTATCATCCTCCTCAATTCCAGGAGTTAAATACCCCTCAGGACTCACAGCACCACGACCCTTATCTACATAAGAATACACAAACTTACCTTCTTCTTTCTGCTCAGCTTGATACATTTCTTGTCTCTCTCTATAGTTCTCATAACAAGTTCTACCAATATCTGAGAAAGTTATAAACATATCTGATTCAAGCCTAGATAGTTCTCCCCAAACTTCTTCCTCACCTTCCTTAAGTTTTCCCATCTCAAGAACTTGTTTTTCACAATCCTCCAGTCCCTTTAGTAATCTTTTCACAATTCCTAAGTGAATAGTCTTTTTTTCCTCCTCTGTTAATTCTTTAGAAACACCATGTTTTTTCTCATTCTCTAAAATTCCACGAATAACACTTTTTTCCTCCTCTGTTAACTCTTTAGAAACACCATCTTTCTTATTCTCTAAAATTCCAAGAATAACACTTTTTTGCTTCTCCGTTAACTTTTCAAAAACACCATGTTTTTTCTCATTCTCTAAAATTCCACAAATAACACTTTTTTCCTCCTCTGTTAACTCTTTAGAAACACCATCTTTCTTATTCTCTAAAATTCCAAGAATAACACTTTTTTGCTTCTCCGTTAACTTTTCAAAAACACCATGTTTTTTCTCATTCTCTAAAATTCCACAAATAACACTTTTTTCCTCCTCTGTTAATTTTTTAGAAACACCATCTTTCTCATTCTTGAAAATTCCAAGAATAACACTTTTTTGCTTCTCCGTTAAACCTCCAGGAAACATATGCATTATAAAACGTTCAGCATTACCACCATAAAAGCTCAAAAAGTCAGATAAGCATTTCGCAAATCTAGACCCAAGATATTCTTTAATTATAGAATTTCCACCAGTATACTTTTGTATTTCTAATAACTTTTTATAAAATCCATTCAGTTTCTCATAATTTACATTACCAATCTGCATTTCATTAAGTATATCTTTCCCTAAGTTACTTTCGAAAAGAAGCCTATAAACATTAGTATCGAATAGGTTCTCACATATGGCAAGACGACCTATGTTCATTAGTAAACTATTGTGTCTTCTCTCGTCGGCAGACAGAGACATATTAGAACCTTGAGAACGGCCATAAGGTATATCATACAAACTAATCCCCCTTTGTCCTAGATAAAACATCACCCTTTGATATTGAGATAAATCTTTCATGCAATAATAATCAACTGGCGAACTACGTCGCTTCATATATTCCTCCTCAATTTCAGGGCTAAAAACAATTCTCATAATAGCAGCATTAATTCTATCTTTAATACTAGCTCCATACATATAATTAGCCATCTCTCGATTAACTTTTTCTCTCAAAATGGATTCATCATAAGACTTCTGCTTAATGGTCCTAATATAATAATTACCTTGATCATCGGGACACATATGGATAACATATCTATAGTTATACTGACGTACCTCTTGACCTTCTATCTTTTGATCACTGGTTAAATCAGAACAGGAACTCATAATAACGTAATAGGAGGAATTATCTTGAGACGGAACAAGATTAGCATAAAACTGATTCTTCGGAGAGATAAATACAGACTTAATATTCGGAAAGTAAGATATGAAAAACTCATTCCTATCAAGTTCACTAATTTTAATAGAATGAACACGAATACTATCTACTCGAACACCATTCGAAAGTGACAAGTCCTTTGAAACTACTTTATTATTTTCAAAAACACAATGGGATTTTCTACCAAAAAAAACTACTGTTGCGAGAAAAGGACTATCATTGTCATACTCACCAACGTCACCAATATCTGAAGGTTTTAAATGAATCCTTCCTTTATCAATATGCAAATTAACACTTTCAGCAAAATCTTTTATAGATTGATACTTAAGACCCTCATAAGAGTAGTTCGCATCGCGCAAATCATCAGAACCAATATGAGTAACCTCAAACAGCCGCTGACGCTCTTCGTTAAATTTGGCATTAAATATAGACTTAACCAACAAATTACCAATGAGAGAAGAATATCCATAAACCATACTTCGGTAATTACTGACCTCTGTATTATAATCATTAAGTGCTTCTAAACGTCTCTTATCATACTTATCTGCCAAGACATCAGTAACACCAAACTGATGCTCCACGGCAGAAACATATTTTTCAATAATTGCTTTAATATTATTATTCTTTTTACCCTCGTGAGAAAACGAAGAAATATCTTTAGACATAAACACCTCCGTAAACCTATACCCTTACTACAAAGGATAAACTATCCACATAACACCCATGCAAGTTAATTACATATATGTAATAACAATAAATTTACAGCACATACTCGAAATCCTCGTAATTACACACCAAAGCAGCTTAGATTGTTAGCACCGAAGGAACTAAAAAACAGGTTCTGAACCTCTAGCTAGCAGGGGATAAGCCCCGCACCCTGTCGGGATACAGCCAGCCCGATGTAGTAGAAGGGAAGGCACATCCTGTCGCTGCACGTGGAAGGTTCCTTGCAGTAGCTTCCCATCGGCGTCAGCGGGCCAGAAAGCGTTCCCCAGAGGGTGTGAACATATTCCCGTTCCTCATGCAAACACAGCAGGATAGCTTGGTAGCCCCGTACTAAGCATGGGGCGGAAAAACCCTTAAGCAACTTTTGCTTAACTGCTATGATTGTAAGTGAGGCCTGAGGCTCTAGGAACAACCACGGTGAAAGACCCGAGCGGCAATCAATCTCCTGGAGTATGCCTCAAGGGAAGTAGGCAGAACCGCACTGTCTAGAGGTGTTTTGTCCACGCCGTTACGAGTCCGTCTGTGGACTGCGTAAGAATCCCCCGACTTTAGGCGGTGGGAGTGTCAATAAGCCATAAAGCCCACTTTCCCCCTAATAGAGTAAGAGATAGGATTATATTACTGTTGTGCAGGTCTTTCCGAGCGAGCTAAATTAGTATAAGCAATTTGATGGCCAAGGTACATAGCAAACATCAAAGCAAACACACCAATAATCAGCGAGCAAAAGACTGCCGTAACACCGGTAAACCAAAACGGATGATGGGCATATTTACGCATATTATACCACTTATTTGGCTTATGAACAGAACGAGAAGTAACCGCCGAAGTTCCACTAGTTAGTTGGTTAATCATCAAAACTGCATTAAAGTACAGCAAATCCTTAATCTTTTGCTTCGACAGCTCAAGATCAGCAATAATGGCTTTCGCCTCCCCGGTAAGGCGTTTATCAAGAAATTCAAGTAGTTTCTCATCAACTTGATCTACCTTAACAACGAAAGTACGCTCCTCATCCAGCATACAGAAATCCCCAAAATTTTCCCCTATCATACTACACCTAACCCTACAGTAAAAGCAAGAACGTTTTCACCTAGAAACCACAGGAACCCCGCACCGTACCCGTAGATACAGAGGGATAGCCTCAGTAGCCTCGCAGTGTGGAGAGGAAAAGGCCTTAAGCGACTTAAGTCGCTAACTGCTATGATTCATGAAGCTCTCAGAACATCGCCAACCCTTGGTAAGAGACCCCAACGGCAATAAAGTCTCTAGAGTATGCCCTTAAAGAAAGTAAGCAGAACTAGGGAACTGTCTAGAGGTGGCTTAACAATGCCGTTACGAGTCCGTCTGTAGACTACATAAGAATACCCTGACTTTATGGAGCGGGAGTGTCAAGTTATAATATAACAGAACAGCTATACGGAGGGTCATTCCGCGGCTGCACGTGGAGAGTTATTGCAGTAGCTCCCGATTACAGCGAGAGGTCTGTCCTCAACGTGTCAGCATGAAGGTTGGGAGTATGTTACTACACTATGAATAAGGTCGAGCAGAGGAGGGGGTATCAAGTGAAAGAGTGGACACGAGGGGTAAGCTTAAGTTTGGCAGCGGTTGGTTTTGCGTCTCTATCAATAGCTGTCAATCAGCCAAGGGTTTCTGCCAAGGTGAGTAATGGGTTAGGTTTAGAAGCAGTATATGAGAACAAGGCGGGTGCGGGTTTTTCCAAAGAGCGCGAAGGAAAGGAGGAGGTGATTATTCACCCAAGAATCAAGTGTCCATTAGGTTTTTGGCAATCTAATTCTACTACAGTGCCCTTTTGTGTTAATCAAAGTCATGAGACTTATAAAGATACACCTGTTTGTTTATTAACTGATACCTGTAAGTTTGTAACATTTCAGGATATACGTTTACCTTTAATGTACAACAGTCAAAAGGTTATCGACAATTGGCAGCACTATGCGAATGCGGTATCGGTGGGTAAGATTGATGCTCGTTATTTTTCGGGTGCGATAGGGGTTGCCTGGCCAGGACTTAGTGGTGTGCAAACAAGTTGGGGGAAGCTTGCGCGTCTGGTTTGTGATTACGGTAATTGTCATGAGACAATTGTAAGTATACCAATTTTAGAGAAATTGATGGGAGTTTTAAGTTGGGGGGGACTTGCCAGTATTGAGAGTACACCTCAGTTTGTTGATATTCAAAATAGCTCTCAGCCGCTGAATTTAGGTAAAGTGCCAGCCAAGTGGTTAGGGAATGTGAAAATTTACGATATTGTGGATAACTTTGATTTATGGGAACATACAATTGACTCTGCAGGGGTTAGTCAGCCAACTGCAGGACAAGCTGGGATGGAGTATAAGCAGTTTGTGATTGTTCAGGCAGCAAAGGAGATGAACTCTCATGGGGTTATTAATTTTACCTATGATGACCGCCTCCCCTCAGACTTGGTAAGCCAACCATGGAGAAGGAACCAAACTATCATTAGTGGCACGAACCGCTTTGTCAAAACTAAGTGTACTTTTAAACAGATTGCAAATGGATTTACTAATTGTGCAAACCTGCAATTGAGGCTCAATAGACCTTCCGGTGGACCGTATCAGCTATACCTTATGGTAAGTGGCTTGCAGGAACAGTTACTTGGTAAGGCAGGTGGGGATTGGATTGCCGCCAATACACTTTTGCAAAACCCTTATAAGATTGAAAGTGGTGACTTCCGGGGACCAGAAGTAGTAGGTTCTACCAACGATGAACCTTTGTTGCCGCAGGGTTCTAACGTAACAGTTGGGTTGAACCTTGATCAGTGTAGTAAGAGTTACAAGTATCAGAGGGCACATTATGCAAGTCAAGGGGATTTGGCTAGAATTAAGTCAAAAGGAGAAATTTCAGGTCCGGAATATGTATCTAAATACGCACAAACAGTTGTTCCAGCCTATACCCAAGACCCATGCCCTAATATATTTCGCAAGGCTAAACATAAGAAAAAGATAATTACCATGGATGCTAAATATCAGTATATTCATGAAATTCCGCGTGTTTGCCACCAAAGGCAACTTTACAGGCTTGCCTTGGGTAGAGTTAGGGTTAGATGGGGAAAAACAAGTCACCAATCAAATCTTCCATTTGCAACAGATTTAAAGACCATTTATGCTTGTGAGTCGATTAAGGAGGTAAAGGGACAAGGGAAAAAATACCTTTCTCTTAGTAGGGAACCTATTCCTATACCTATGCGGGGTGGGCTAATAAGTGTGGAGGGAGATACCGCTCCCAGTGACTCGTGACACCCTCGCGGCCCTCACCGCTAGGGGTGAAAGGCAAGCTTCCTGCCCCAGCATCCCTTTTATCAACCACAAGAGAAATTCGTGCATCCCAAAGGCTGCAGGGCGGAATGGATAGCTTCTCCCACCCCTCAGAAGAATTCTGACTAACTCCCCGAATATAAGAGAAACCTTTCCCAACGTGAAGCCACAGTCAAATACCCTGACAAACCCCTATTAGGTTGACTATAGAATAGTCCGTGCCCACAAAAAAACAATTGCCATTTTTCTCTCAGCTTATTCGGAGATTCCTACAATATTCAGGCGTGGCATTGAGCCGCCCCTGAGTCGCTGCGGCGGGTTCCTGCTTCCGACTGCCAATGCAGTTCGATCCACAGGTCATCCAGGCGTGCCCCGCGGTAGACTGTCTTAGGTTTTGGCAGATTATAGCGCCATCCTTCCTGCCCTTCAAGGCGGGACTTTTCGCACATTTCGGTCAGACTCGTTAAAGGTCATGTCGTATCGCTGGCTAGGTTAAGGTTGTCACCTGAAGGTCTACGTCACGCTTTGTTATGGGGAACCAAGGTAGGGGCTACATCCAGCAACCCATAGCATATTAACCTTTGTATGCTATATCATATAATAAATGGCTTAAAAACAAACAGGGAAAGGAGTCAAGAGGATGAAAGATAAAGGGTATAAAGAAACATTAAAAAGAATAGCATATTGTCTTGAGCATAAAATTAGTAGTCTCGATTTGTCTAACCTGAATTTAAAAGATTTGCCCTTAGAGATTAGTAATTTAACCCAACTAGAAGAACTACGTCTTTCTAATAACAATCTCCAAACATTACCCCCAGAAATTGGTAACTTAGGTGGGCTTCAAGAACTATATCTTGGACACAATCGGCTTCAACATCTGCCACCGGAAATTAACAATTTAACTGAGTTAAGAAAATTATACCTAGCCGGAAATCAATTTCCAAATTCGTTATTCAAAAACAAAACTTTATCTCGTAAGATAGTATACAAAAAAGTAAGGAATATGACATATAATAAATAAGAGAAAACATTACAACCTGTCAAATAATCAAGGTGTAGAGTAGAAAAACTTAGCAAACTAACTTTGGGAATAAAATGGATTAATCAGCAATAAAGAAGTCTGCACTATCTGTTCCATGTGACACTTCGCAACTCTAGGAAACTACCGAGTAAAATGCTTTAACACTGGTCACATCATTTCAATCGGATTCAATCCCAATAAATACACAGGTAGGTATAGAATTCATGCTTATAGCACCCTTTCTCACATCTATAGCTAAACAGGCAAAGGTTGACATGCAGATGACTGAATCAATGAAGTCATGAAGGTTTAGAGTTGTGGATGTCATGGTTTTTCTAACTCTTTACTTGATTCTATACCATAAATTTTCAATCGGGTTTAAACCGAAAAAGTATCTCAGTAGATATATTAATTCGCACCCAGCGACTGCCACAACTTCCTGAACAAGTTGGCAACGATGAAAACTGGCATTATCTAAAACAATTTTCTCCCCTGCCTCAACGGTTAGCAACAACATCTCTGTTAACCAGGCAATCAATACTTGGAAAGTATAACTACCAATCCCAGTAAATAGCACAACCATTTCTTTTTACATCAACTCTGAATTTGCTTCGACAAATTGGCGAAATCCCTCCCAATCAGTAAGCTTAGCACTATGACCTTTTTGATCGTTCTGTTTCGGGCAATAATCACCAGTTTCTGACCACATTTTTAACCATCTTTGCACCGTCCTGATGCTCATACCAAATAACTCACTAACCTCAACTCGTTTTACCACCTTTAAAACTATTGCGACTGCTTTTTGACACAAATTATACGTATTCTAGTCTTACCATCACTCCTCTTCACAGCATCTATTCTAGAATAAGACAACCTTACTTTGCTTAACTATAGTTTAGAAAAATTATCAAGGAAATGTACTTATCGCACGAGAAATATTATAAGTAGGTTTTGGCAAAAATTCATTTCCTGTATCACCTGTATAAATACCATAATTTAAACCAGTAAGATAGTTATAATAATTCACTAAATGATTAATTTCACGGTAGTCAAGAACCTTAGTAATTTGATACTCGATAATAGCTTGAGCCCTAAGCAAACTCATTTCACGACTTTTTCTAAGACCATCAAGAATTAGTCCAGATTGTTTGGACAATGTTTCCTCAAGTTCATCAACCTGTTTAGATTTTTGCTGAACTTGCTCAGAAAGATAATGCTTCTTAAGCATCCAAGCCTCAATTTCCGTTTTAATTTGGGAAATTCTTGAAAAGTGGTCTGAAATATTATCAGTAAGTTCGAAGGAAGGAAGACGAGAGGCCACAGATTTTAACAAATTGTTGTTATTAGGATCAAGAGGACGAGTAACAAAATCAATAGGGTTATTCCCTTTGTTAAGGGAGTTATTCAAAGCTACAATCATTTCAGGTAGCTTTTTTGGATCAATCCGACAATTAGGCATCTTATTCCCCGGAACAGGTGGGTCACAATACCGACGCACAACCTGCACAGATACGTTAATAACACCCTGCTCCAATGGTGCCAACCTTTCAAAAACAGGAGGACTTAAATCAAGAATCCGACCGCTTCCCCGTTCCGCATACATAGAACCTGTATCCGTCACATAAGCAAGAGTAACCTTCCCATTATCACAATTAGTGATCTGAACCAAATCACCATAAGCAAGCAATCCTTTACTCAAAACATGCTGAGCCGCAGCAATCATAGGTAACTTCGGGTCATAGGCAAATCCCCCCATTTCAGAACTAATAGCTACAGGACCACGAATATCATAATATGTTGCACGACCCTTCAAAGTACCGAGACATTTACCACCTGAAACATTAATTGTTGGGGAAACTACTTTAGCATCCGCTCGACTACCCAAAAAACCCAAGACAGATGCTACCAATACACTAGAAGCTAACTTAAACCGCATAAACTATACTCCATAAAATATTAACATCTACCCTACATTCTAAAGATAGAGTCTAAGTATCCTTCTATAAACTACCATGAAACTGCATAGAGAGCAGACTTCACGCTTCAGAGGCCTCCAACCTACTAACGCGAACGGGTAACCTATGCAAGAACCCTCTGCGTACAGATGCAGGATGCCCCTCCACGTAGCTGTACCAGATGCCAGCTATGCCGTTTTGTACAGCCAATTCTATCCTACCACGTGGGGGTAACTCTATCGTAGTCGTTTCACAAGAAAATGCAACCCTTCGCGGCATCCCAGCAATCTCCACAAAAATTCCCCAGAACCAGGGACAGGGGCAGTGCCCTACGACCCCTACTTTACAAATATCGCAAACAGTTAACCAAAAACCAACACGACCTAGAAAGTAAAATTTTCAGGGTTGGTGCCAAAATGTGCATCTGATGATACAAAGCATTACGAATGATCAGCGATTCCGGCAATAGTTCTAATGAAATCTCCAATCTTTTCAACCTCCAAAACGTAGTGAGCCACTCCCAAATCAATCGCCGCTTTCGGCATTCCAAATACAGCACAACTAGTTTCATCTTGGAAGACTGTAATTCCGCCAGCTTGAATAATAGCAAGCATTCCTTGAGTGCCATCTTCCCCCATTCCTGTAAGCAAAACACCTAAACTGCTGCTGCCGTAATGCAAGGCCACCGAACAAAACATCACATTAACCGATGGACAGTGTAGCTCTTTCGCATAGGGGGGTGAAAGATAAATCCTCTGTTGGCGGTCAACTTCTAAATTAAACCCATCGGGAGCATAGTAAACTACTCCTGGTTATAAAGCTTCTCCCTGCTGGGCAATCTTAATGGTCAACTGACATTTTTTATTCATCCAACTAACCAGACCATCTAAAAAACCAGCGCTGATATGCTGTGTACAGATGATTGGTACAGGGAAATCCTTGGGTAAAACACGCAAAATCTTAAAAATCGCCTGGGGACCACCAGTAGAAGCACCAATCGCGATTATATTGATTGGCGTTGTTGGCTGAGTTGGAGCGTTAACCATCCTGGACATAACGTAAAACTGTCCGTCAATTCTTCCAAAGCAATAAAACTGTCGGTGACCAGTGCCCGAGCAATAATGACTAAAGACTCCGTCATGTTGACGCAACCGAAACACTCCTGCAAGAACTCTCTGCAAACTATATATCCCAGCACTCCCCTTGTAGCTCGAACATAGCCTGGGTAGTGGGCAAATGCTGGAAAACCCACTGTTATAAGCCATCGGGGAGTATCTTATCGCAAATATTTTCAAGCTATTCTATTTCAAATTGGTACTTCTGGGCTTTAGACAATCTTTTCTTTTTCCTAACGTTTTCTTGAAATAAATCTTTGAAAAACGAATTTGGGAATTTATTCCCGGCTAGGGATAATTCTCTTAACCAAGTTAAATTCTTAATTCCCGGTGGTAGGGATTCCAGTTGATTGTTCTCAAGATGTAGAAATTGCAACTCAGACAAATTTCCAATTTCCGGTGGCAAGGATTGCAGCTGATTGTTACTAAGATACATTTTTCTAAGCCCACTTAAATTCCCAATTTCCGGTGGCAGAGATTGCAGTTTATTGTTCTCAAGATGTAGTTCTTTCAAACAACACAAATTCCCAATTACCGGTGGTAGACATTGAAGTTGATTATTCTCAAGATGTAGTTCTTGTAGCCCACTTAAATTCCCGATTTCTGCTGGCAGAGATTGCAGTTGATTGTTACTAAGATGCAGTACTCTAAGCTCACTTAAGTTCCCAATTTCTGGTAGCAGAAATTGGAGTTGATTATTCTCAAGATAGAGCCCCCCAAGCCAACGTAAATTACCAATTTCTGGTGGTAGGGTTTGAAGTAGATTACCCTCAAGATGTAGTACCATGAGCCAACGTAAATTCCCAATTTCCGGTGGCAAAGATTGCAGTTGATTGTTCTCAAGATGTAGTACCATGAGCCCACTTAAAGTCCCAATTTCCGCTGGCAGAGATTGTAGTTGATTCTTCTCAAGATGTAGGTCTCTAAGCTGACTTAAACCACAAATTCCCAGTGGCAGACATTGCAGTTGATTGCCCTCAAGATATAGTTCTTGTAGCTCACTTAAATTCCCAATTTCCGGTGGCAAAGATTGCAGTTGATTGTTCTCAAGATGTAGTTCTTGTAGCCCACTTAAATTCCCAATTTCCGCTGGCAGAGATTGCAGTTGATTATTCTCAAGATGCAGTTCTCTGAGCCCACTTAAACCCCCAATTTCCGCTGGCAGAGATTGTAATTGATTGCCCTCAAGATATAGTTCTTGTAGCTCACTTAAATCCCCAATTTCCGGTGGCAAAGATTGCAGTTGATTGTTCTCAAGATGTAGTTCTTGTAGCCCACTTAAATTACCAATTTCCAGTGGCAAGGATTGCAGTTGATTGTTCTCAAGATGTAGTTTTTCTAACTGAGTCAAATTCCCAATTTCCGCTGGCAGAAATTGTAGTTGATTATTCCCAAGACTTAGCCACTTGAGCCCACTTAAACCCCCAATTTCCGCTGGCAGAGATTGTAGTTGATTGTTCTCAAGATGTAGTTCTTGTAGCCCACTTAAATCACAAATTTGTGGTAGCAGACATTCAATTTCATTATGCCTGAGGTATAATCGTTCTAGATTGATTAAATTGTAGATCTCTTTTGGTAAACTTTTTATTTGGTTTGAAGAAAGAGCCAACACTCTTAGCTCAGTTAAATCACCAATTTCTGGAGGTAAACTTTGTAGTTGATTATTCACAATATTTAAAACTTCTAGTCGATTTAAATTACTAATTTCTGAAGGTAAAATCTGAAGATTATTGTTTTCAAGGTAAAGTGCCTTCAAATGAGTTAAATTAAAAATTTCTAAAGGTAAATCATCTAATCCTAAGTCGGACAAATCAAGGGTATCCTCCTTATTACAATAGCAACTCTCTATTTTCCGTAATGCTTCTTGTTGTCTACTGTTTACCATACTTCTTACCTTCAGTCTACTCGTACTTAACCTACTATACATAGACTTCCCCTGTTCAGTCAAGAGACTGCCACCCCATCCTTTGGATTTACGGCAAAAAGTCGTGACAGTTTATCTGGCAGGTAGCCGAATGGTTTATAAAAAACCGCCGTCCGGCACGGCTAACGCCTAGTACGGTAGCTTTGTGCGATAAGGTGAAAACCAAACCTTTGCCAGGCGAGGATGGAGCATCGCCCGCCGCTAGAAACAGACATGGAGATGGAGTAAAACCACCAGTCGCAAAACCTAGTGGCATTGATCTGTGAAGCGTCAAGAATCCTCTTATCGTAAATATTTTTAGGTTATTCTATATCAAATTGGTACTTTTGGTCTTTAGACAATCTTTTCTTCCTACTACTGTTCCCCCTTTCATATACCTTATCAAATAAATTTTCGAATAGAGAATTTTGGAATTGATTCACGGCTGGAGATAATTCTCTTAACTGAGTTAAATTGTTAATTTCCGCTGGCAGAGATTGCAGTTGATTGTTCTCAAGCTGTAGTACTCGTAGCCCACTTAAATTCCCAACTCCCGGTGGCAAAGATTGCAGTTGATTATCCCCAAGATATAGTTCTGTAAGCCCTCTTAAATCCCCAATTTCCGGTGGCAGATACTTAAGTTGATTTTTCTCAAGATGTAGTTTTTCTAACTGAGTCAAATTCCTAATTTCCGATGGCAAGGATTGTATTTGATTGTTCCCAATATCTAGTACCATCAACTGAAACAAATTACCAATTTCCGGTGGCAAAAATTGCAGTTGATTTTTCTCAAGCTGTAGTACTCTTAGCTCACTTAAATTCCCAATTTCCGCTGGCAGAGATTGCAGTTGATTATTTCCAAGATGTAGTATTTCTAACGAAGTTAGATTCCCAACTCCCGGTGGCAAAGATTGCAGTTGATTATCCCCAAGATATAGTTCTGTAAGCCCTCTTAAATCCCCAATTTCCGGTGGCAAAGATTCCAGTTGATTATTTCCAAGATGTAGTACCATTAGCCTACTTAAATTCTTAATTTCCGGTGGTAAGGATTGCAGTTGATTACTATAAAGATTCAGTTCTCTAAGCCAACGTAAATTCCCAATTCCCCCTGGCAGAGATTGCAGTTGATTACTATAAAGGTAAAGTACTTCTAACTGGCTTAAATCACCAATTTCCGGTGGCAGGAACTGAAGTCGATTTTTCTCAAGATGTAGTCTTTCTAACTGAGTTAAATTCCCAATTTCCGATGGCAAGGATTCCAGTTGATTGTTCTCAAGATGTAGTACTCTTAACTGAGTTAAATTCCCAATTTCCGATGGCAAAGATCGCAGTTGATTCTTCTCAAGCTGTAGTACTTGTAGCCCACTTAAATTACCAATTTCCGATGGCAGAAATTGTAGTTGATTGTCGCCAAGAAGTAGTGTTCTTAACCGAGTCAAATTCCTAATTTCCGATGGCAAGGATTGTATTTGATTGCCCCCAATATCTAGTACTCTCAACTGAGAAAGATTCCCAATTTCCGGTGGCAAAAATTGAAGTTTATTAAAGTTAAGGTGTAATTTTTCTAGATGGATTAAATTACAGATTTCTTCTGGTAAACTCTCTATTTGGTTTGAAGAAAGAATCAATACTTTTAGCCGAGTTAAATTGCTAATTTCTGAAGGTAATGTTTGGAGGTTATTCTCATAAAGAAGTAGTTCTTCTAGTTGGGTTAAACCACCAATTTCTGAAGGTAAATAATCTAACTTTAAGCCGTTCAAATTAAGGGTTTTCTCTTTATAATCAAAGCAATGGTTTATTCTCCTTAATGCCTCTTCTTGTCCACTGTTTACCATACTTCTTACCTTCATTCTACTCGTACTCAACCTATTATACATAGAGTTCCCTTATTTAGTCAAGGGGATGCCACCCCATCCTTCTCTTGAGTCCTTTTCCTGTTTGTTTTAAACCATTCATTATATGATATAGCATACAAAGGTTAACATGCTATGGGTTGCTGGGTGTTCTCCCACATTCGTTCCCTATAGCAAAGCGTAACGTAGAATCTTTAGGC
>Ga0197142_1001125_pt1 | contig 24762 bp, 19 predicted proteins | sample GBS60_MetaG_FD_148614 | JGI IMG/M metagenome (GOLD analysis project Ga0197142, IMG submission 148614) | Sediment microbial communities from Great Boiling Springs, Gerlach, Nevada, United States - GBS 60_MetaG | ecosystem: Environmental > Aquatic > Thermal springs > Hot (42-90C) > Sediment... | reverse complement strand
CTTGGAAATGTAAATCCATCAGGAAAACTACCGACGACATTTCCAAAGAGATACGAAGATGTACCATCACGCTCATTCCCCGGAGAACCAGCAGATAATCCTATGGTGGTAGAGTACGATGAAGGAATATATGTTGGCTACAGATACTACGACGCATTTAGGGTAGAACCAGCATTTGAATTTGGATATGGGCTTTCGTACACGACATTCGAATACAGCAATTTGAAAGTTTGGAGAGATGGAGGGGAGATAGTTGTATCATTTGATATTACAAATACAGGAGATGTAGCAGGAAAAGAAGTAGCGCAGGTATATATAAGAGCACCGAAAGGTAAGATAGACAAGCCATATCAAGAACTGAAAGGCTTTGAGAAGACAAAACTCCTCAAACCGAAAGAAAGTGAGAGGGTAGAGATAAGGATAGCGGTAGAGGACCTTGGGTCATTTGATGGAAGGTGCTGGGTAGTAGAAGAAGGCGAATATGAAATCAGAGTGGGAGCATCGTCGAGAGATATAAGAATAAAAGCAAAGTATTTACTTGATTAATAGATAATCCATACACTTTTTGAGAGGAGGCATTCAGATGGTTTCTTACTACTTTGATGAGAATAAGAGGTTTGTTATTGAAGACTACAACAATTCAAAACCATTTTCAAGTTTTTTACCAGGCATTGCTGGTAAAAGAGGTATTCCTTTGTGGGTCTTTTACGTAAATAGAGCACAGGCTATTGCATCATTTGGTATATCAAATAAAGATAATCCAATTATGGAGTTTCATCCTGCGTTTAGATCATATCAAGTAGTATTTACACACGGTTTTAGAACGTTCATAAAAGATGTTAACAAAGGAAGTGTTTTCGAAGCATTTGGAAAGCTTGAGAAGAATGAGCAGAGTTCACAGGTAATCCAGAGAATGTACGTTGCTCGAAATGAGGTAGAACTTGAAGAGATTAACAACATCTTTGGCATCAAAACAAACGTTCTTTACTTCACGCTTCCACAAGAAAAAATTGGTGCACTTGTTAGACTTGTTAAATTTAAGAATATCTCACATGAAAATAAAAAACTCGAAATCATCGATGGACTTCCAGCATTACTTCCCTATGGTATAAATGACTATGGACTCAAACATGTGGGTAATACATTGAAAGCTTGGATGGAAGTATACAACCTCGAAAGTAAGATGCCGGTATTTAAGTTAAGATCCACAGCAGAAGATGTTGCGGCTGTTTCCGAGTTCAAAGAAGGGAATTTTTACGTATCATTTAAAGTAAAGTCAGATGACAAAGAATTACTCACACCAATCGTAGACCCAAATAACATTTTCGGATTGAATACTTCATATATTTCACCAGATGTGTTTTTAGAAAAGAACATCGAAGATATTAAGAATATGAGGCAGCAAACTTCAAATAAAGTTCCTTGTGCATTCTCACCAGTTGAGGTAGAACTTAATGTTGGCGAAGAAGTTTATATCTATACCGTTGTAGGTCATACACCTGACATTATCGTGCTAAAGGAATATGATGAGAACTTTTCAAGTCAGGACTATCTTGATGCAAAGCGCAGAGAAGGAAATGAGATAATAGAGCAAATAGTTGGCGATATATGGACTGAGAGTGCTTCTGAGCTATTCAACGAATATGCGAAACAAACATATTTAGATAACGTACTTAGGGGAGGGTATCCGATAACTTTACGCAAAGGTGATGATACGCTCGTTTATCATATCTACTCTCGTAAACACGGCGATTTGGAACGTGATTATAATTACTTTGTCTTGTTGCCTGAATACTACTCTTCTGGAAATGCAAATTACAGGGACGTGAATCAAAACAGGCGTGAAGACGTATTTTTCCATCCAGAAATTGGTAATTACAACATTAGATTCTTTATGAGCTTAATTCAAGCTGATGGATATAACCCCTTGGTTATAAACGGCGTTAAATATAGGCTTAAAGCGGAATGCATTGAAAGTTGTGAGTTGATGTTGAAAAACACACTTGAGAATACACGCGACTTTGAAAAATTGTTAGGTTTCTTGAAGGCCGGAAACCTAACACCCGGAAGATTGCTTAAGTTCTTTGAAGAGCAAAATGTAATGTTGAAAGTCGATTTTGAAGAGTTCCTGAAGATGCTTTCAGAATACCTTGAAGAGGAGATAGATGCGGTACATGGCGAAGGATTCTGGACTGACCACTGGACATATAATCTTGATCTTATAGAGAGCTATCTTGGTATATATCCAGAGAAGAAGAAATGGCTCTTGTTTGATGATATTTCTTACACATACTACGACAACGCAGAATGCGTTCTCCCGAGAGAGAAGAGGTTTGTGTTTGTCAACGGTAAAGTCCGTCAATACAATTCATTATATGTTGATGAGGCAAAAAAACGATTAATCGAATCTCGCGATAAATTTAAAAACGTCCTTAGGACTAAAAAGGGTAAAGGTGATATATACAAAACATCGCTGATGACAAAGCTTATTAACCTTGCCGCAGTGAAATTTGCTACTACGGATCCATATGGCGTTGGAATTGAGATGGAAGCCGGTAAACCGGGTTGGTACGATGCTTTGAATGGTTTGCCAGGCCTGTTCGGTTCTTCCGTTGCTGAAAGTTTTGAACTACTAAGATTGATAAGATTCATACTCGATTCTCTTGCTGAATTCAATCACGAGAGACTTAAGTTGCCCATTGAAGTAATGGATCTCTTAAATAAGGAATACGAATTACTTAGCTGGTACACATCGGCTATTGCTGAAGATAAAAACTACAAGTACTGGTCAAGGATGTCAGATATTAGAGAGGCTTATAGGGAAGAAATAAAATACGGTTTTGATGGCGAAGAAGTTGAGTTATCTGCGCAAGAGCTGATTAGATTCTTTGAATTGATGTATACAAAGTTGAAGTCCGAACTTGACAAAACGATGGAAGAAAGTTCAGGAATGATGCCTACTTATTATTACTATGAAGCTCAAGAGTATGAAATCATAGCCGATGATAGTAGCTCACAGAGTGGACAGAAGTTTGTTCGAGTACTTAGATTCAGTCAAAGAAAGATGCCCTATTTCTTGGAAGGAATAGTTAGAGGGTTCAAGGCATACGCTTCAAACAAAAAACTATTAAAAGAGGTATATCACAAGGTCAAAAATTCCGATTTGTATGATAAGAAATTAAACATGTATAAAGTAAATTCTCCTCTAAGAGACGAAACTATCGAAATCGGTCGTGCTAAAGCATTTACACCTGGGTGGCTTGAGAATGAATCTATTTGGTTGCACATGGAATACAAATACATGCTTGAGTTAATCAAAACGGGTTTGTATGAAGAATTTTACGAAGATTTCAAGAACGTAATTGTGGCATTCTTAGAACCTCAAGTATATGGCAGAAGTCCTTTTGAGAATTCTTCGTTCATAGCAAGCAGTGCAAATCCAGATGATACGGTACATGGAACCGGTTTTGTTGCAAGACTGAGCGGTGCAAGTGCTGAGTTTTTGAGCATGTGGAAGATGATGCTTTCAGGTCAAAAACCATTTAAACTTATTGACAACAAATTAGTTCTAAGTTTTGAACCAGCTCTACCGGGGTGGCTTTTCAATGACGAAGGAAGATTATCGTTCAATTTCCTCGGGAAAGTGCGTGTAACTTACATTAATCCAAAGAAACTGGATACTTACAAATTTGACATTTCAAAACAGAGCATATTGATTACTCTTAACGACGAGACAAAAGTACAAATTGATGGTAATATTATAGAAGAGAAATATGCTAAACTCCTTAGGGAAGGAAAAGCAAAGAGTGTTGAAGTCACGTTTTTATACGAGTAATTTATTCAAGATTATATCAAAGTTCATGATGGAAGGTGAGAGCGATGAAAGTATTAAAAGGCTATGTAACAATCTTTCTCTTGACAATTTTCTTTCTAACAAGTTGTTTAGCTTCTTTAAAGGAGTATGAGCCTATGATAAAAGATGAGAGATGGCAACTCGTGTGGTCTGATGAATTCGATGGTCCAAAGATTGACGAGAGCAAGTGGAGATTTGATATTGGTAATAACAACGGCTGGGGAAATGCGGAATGGCAATACTACACGGAAGGTAAGAATGCATGGATTGAAAAAGGGTTACTTGTAATAGAAGCTCGCAACGAAATTTTTAAGGAAGGGAACAAGACCTTCAATTATACATCAACGCGCATGAAGACTGAAGGTAAGTTTACCGTACAGTATGGGAAAATTGAAGCAAGGATAAAGTTCCCACATGGTAAAGGATTGTGGCCCGCTTTTTGGATGCTCGGAAGCAATTTTAGATATGTTGGATGGCCAACTTGTGGAGAAATTGACATAGTTGAGTTCCTCGGTCATGATAAATGGACAGTTCACGGGACTATACATGGTCCTGGGTATTATGGAAGCAATGGTATAGGAAATAAGATACGATTGGAACCACCGACACCAGATTTCACAAGTGATTTCCATATCTTTGGTGTAATTTGGGACGAAGAAAAGATAGTTTGGTACGTCGATAACAGGGTCTATCACGTTGTCACAAGATCAGCTATTGAATCAAGAGGTAAGGCATGGGTGTTCGATAATGATTTCTTCATCATCCTGAACCTTGCAGTTGGTGGACACTGGCCTGGTTATCCAACCGCTGAAACGAAATTCCCAGCAAGGATGTATGTAGATTATGTGAGAGTATATCAAATGGAAAGTATAGAAGACGAGTAAAATTTACAAACACTTATTCTCGAGGTGGTTTTATGGCAAATATTAGAGATGTTGCACGTATGGCTAACGTTTCCATTGCAACAGTTTCGAGGGTTCTAAATGGCAATGAAAACGTTTCAGACGAGACAAGAAAAAAGGTTCAGAATGCAATGAAAAAACTTAATTACAAGCCAATGATGTCTTTTAAAACAAATGAAAGACAACTTTTCAAAACCATTGGTATTTTGTTTCCGGATATCCGCGGTTATCACTACAGTGATATCGTTATGGCAATTGAAGAGTACGCTTATTCAAAGGGTTTTGATATAATGCTAGCATTGCCAAAGGGTGAGCCTGATTTAGAGAAGCATGTATTAGACCAATACTTTAGAAGAAAGGTCGATGGTGTAATAATTGGCGAATTGTACGGTGGACAAAAGCTAATCGATAGGTTCGTAAAGAGCGCAATACCTATGGTTGTCGTTGATTTCGCAGTCGAGGAAATCAACTTTGACATTGTAAGTGTTGATAACGTTGGTGGAGGTTACGCTGCAATAAAACACTTGTATGATAATGGACACAGAAAAATATTGTTCATACCGGGACCAGATAATTCACCTGCAGCACTCGATAGAGAAAAAGGACTGAGAAGGTTTCTTGATAAAGTCTCTGGTAAAGATGATGTAGAAATATACTATGGAACGCATAGAGGATATAATTCAGAACATGGTTGGGTTAGTGTAACAAGACATCTTCAAGAGCATGGGTTAAATTTCACCGCAATCTTTGCTGTAAACGACTGGGCTGCGATAGGAGCAATTGATGCACTCAAAGACCAAGGTGTGAAGGTTCCCGATGATGTTTCAGTAATTGGTTTTGACGATGCACCATTTGCTAATTACACTAATCCGAGGTTAACCACAGTTATGCAACCAAGATGGGAAATGGGAACGACGGCGGCGCAGCTTCTGATAGAAAGGATTTTGGAAAAGAAAACAAGACTACCAAGAAATATCATATTACCAACAAAAATTATCGAGAGAGAATCAGTTAAAGATATTAAACCCTCTGAGTGATAAAAGAACAAAATCGCTAAAAATAAAGCGGAGCCTTAGACTCCGCTTTTCATTTTTCTGGTCTTTGAAATTTTAGAGCATTTATAGTTACTTTGTACTTTCGACCATCAATTTCAACATCATACGTAATGCTAAACTTATTTGTTGTGATATTCTTTAAATACTCATCATCGACTTCTTGCCAGAACATATTTTCTGCTATTAGTTGTGCTCTTTCCTGTCTTATGGCTTCTTGGAGTACTTCACGCTGAGTTGGAACAACAGCAGCAACGATTGTCAAAAATAACATTAAAACAACCATCGCAAAGATAAGCTCAGTGTAGAGCATACCCCATACCCCCATTAGTTGTAATAAAACCAATTACTATTCTAATAAGAACTTAACAATTCCTTCTGCAGCTTTCTTACCCGCTCCCATAGCAAGTATCACAGTTGCAGAACCAGTAACAATATCACCCCCTGCAAATACCTTTGGTATACTTGTCTGCCCGTATTCATTTGTCACTATGTAACCGTATTTATTCGTTTTCAAATCTGGAAATTGACTGAGTAAAAACCTATTCGATTCCGTTCCGATAGCTTCTATTACCACATCTGCTTCTATAATAAAATTGCTATCTGGCAATGGTAGGGGCTTTCTCCTTCCACTTTCGTCTGGTTCACCAAGCTCCATTTTGATGCATTCGACTCCTGCGAGTTTGCCGTGTTCATTTCCAAGATATCTTACTGGATTCGTTAAGAAAAGAAATTCAATACCTTCTTCTTTCGCATGATGGACTTCTGCCCTTCGAGCAGGCATCTCCGCTTCTGTTCTACGATATACCACAGTTACTTTTGCTCCAAGTCTTAAAGCACTCCTCGCTGCATCCATAGCGGTATTCCCACCACCGATGACAACAACCCTCTTACCAACTCTAATCGGAGTATCGTATTCTGGAAACTTGTAAGCCTTCATCAAGTTAACTCTCGTAAGAAATTCATTTGCAGAGTAAACGCCATTCAGTTCGCTGCCAGATATTCCCATAAATTTCGGAGTCCCAGCACCAACACCAATGAATATGGCATCATACTTTTCCATAAGTTCGCGAGGATGGATTGCATAGCCTATGGGAATGTTCTTGAAGAAGTTAACTCCAAGTTCTTCCAAAGCAGTTATTTCCCTTTTAACAATATCTTTTGGTAATCGAAATTCAGGAATTCCATAAACAAGCACACCGCCAAATTCATGGAGTGCCTCGTATAGGTCTACTGATATTCCAATCTTACCAAGCTCAAAAGCCACTGTTAATCCGGCAGGTCCAGAGCCTACAACTGCTACCTTTTTAGAAATATTATTCTTTGATTCAGTTTTGTACAGAGTTTCAGAATTATTTGAATTACTCCACCCTTGAGCTTGAGCGAAATCCGCTACAAATCTTTCAAGTGCACCTATGTTCACAGGTTTTCCTATCTTGTTTAAAACACAGGCACCTTCACATTGTACTTCTTGAGGGCACACACGTCCGCATATTGCTGGAAGATAGTTCTGAGATTTGAGAATTCTGAATGACTTTTCGATGTTACCGGCAACAATTTCTTTTATAAAACCTGGAATATCAATACCTACTGGACAACCGGATATGCATGTTGGAATTTTACATTGGAGGCATCTTTTGGCTTCTTCTTGCGCTATTTCAAGTGTGTAACCAAGTGACACTTCCGAAAAAGAATGCTTCCTTATATCAGGTTCAAGTTCTGGAACTGGAATTCTATCTCTTACAGCCACGATAAATCACCAACTTCTTCAAGGAACTTTTCAAAAGCTCTTTTTTCCTCCTCTTTATACTGTTGAAGCCTGCTAATAAAACTTTCCCATTCGACAAACCTTCCATCAAATTCAGGACCATCTACACAAACGTACCTTATCTCTTCACTAACAGTATTCTCTTCTTTTCTCCTTAAAAGAACTCTACACCCACCACACATACCTGTTCCATCAACCATGATTGCGTTCAGTGATACCCAAATTGGTATGTTATTTTCTAAAGCAACAAAACTTGTTCTCTCCATCATCCGTGCCGGTCCAACAGACCAAATTACATTTGGTTTAGATATCTCAAATTCCCTTATCATACCATCAACAACCGTTCCCTTTATTCCTTCACTTCCATCATCTGTGCAAATAGTTAGCTTATCAGCAAATGGGAATTCGTCTTTTAATATAACTTCTTCTGAACTTTTTGCCCCAAGTATTACTTTCACAATATTTCCAACATTCTTAAGCGCTTTGGCTATTGGTAATATCGCCGCAATACCTACACCACCGCCAACTACCACGACTTCACCGTAATAATTGATTTCACTTGGTTTTCCCAAAGGACCAACAACGTCATAAAAAGGCTCACCAACGTTTTTCATGCATAACTCAGTCGTTGATTTACCTACGGCTTTTACAACTATTCTAAATTTATCCTCATTTGTATCAGCGATGGTGATAGGTATTCTTTCACTTGTTTCTGAAGTTCTAAGGATAACAAATTGGCCTGGCTGTGCATTCTTACTAACCAATTCATTTGTTATCCAAAACTCATATGTGCCTTTTGAAAGGCGTCTTTTACTGACAATAATGTTATTATATTTTCTTTCGTTATCCATCTTTCCTAACTCCTTTTTCTTTCTAACTATAATTTTAAATCTTTAAGTTTCGTTTGGGCCTTAACGATGGATGAAATAACCCTTGAGAGTGTTTCGAATTTTTCCGCTGCTTGGTCCATCACCTCAACGGCAGAGGTGAAATGTGCATTTTCATCCACAAGTTCATTCTTAGTCTCTATCAAAAGCTCCGAGACATGAGATAATAGGGCGGAGTTTTGCTGCATAAATCCAAGGAGTTGTTCCATAGATTTCTGCACGGCTTGGAAAATATCACCAACAAGCTTGATACTTTCAAGTGCTTCTGAAACCGAGGACGATAATTCTTTCACCAAATCATTTATATCTTTCGCTACTTTGTTTGATTCTCCAGCAAGCTTTTGAACTTCGGAAGCGACGACGGCAAATCCACGTCCAAATTCACCGGCTCTTGCTGCTTCAATTGATGCATTTAAAGCAAGTAAATTTGTTTGTTTTGCAATCTTCGTTATCTCAGAGACCATATTTTCTACTTTGGAAAACATAGCAAGCGTTTCTGACGTGTTATTAACAGACGTTACAACTATCTGATTGATTTTCGTTATATCTGCTCCCGATTTTTTTAGTTCTTCTGTTATATTCTTATTTACGCTTACAGAATACTCTATGCTCTTAACTATCTCTTGACTTTCGTGTTCGAATTTGTTTGACAATTCTAATAGCTTTTTTTGCATATCTCGAAAGGTATTTTCAAGAGAGCGGATGTTCTCTTGAACATTCTTAACACGCGAAATCAAAGCTTCATCTAACTGAGCCATAAATGAGGTCATCAAGTTTTCAGCAAAGAATGCGGAAGACATCTTTTCCACAGTTTCTTTATTCATCTCAGGCATGGTATCACCTACCGTAAATCTCATCTATTATGTCGATTCCACACCTTAGGTTCCTGAACCAGTCAAATAGCTTTTTAACGTTATCTCCTTTAAATAATGCACCATGCTGAGGTGCGACAATTTCTATATCTTTTCGTTCAACAATTGAGAGCCACTTTTTGAGAGCAACACTCGAAGTAATGTATCTTTTGTGAAAAACTTCCATGAGTTTAACATGCTCATTGAAGTTTTCAACAAAAACATACCTTTGATTTTTTGGAAAGACCGCTACACCGAGGTCACCTGAGAAGAGTATCTTCGCTCTTGGATCATATAGTGTGAAGTTACCTGTGGAGTGTAAGTAATGGGTTGGTATGAATTCAAGTTCCGTGCCGGAAGGAAGTCTTAGTTTATCCCCTCTGTCCGGTAGTGCCACAACTCTCCGCTGGTCATATATACCAAAATGTGGGAGAAATCGTGTCCAAAGTGCAGAAATGTAAATCTTTGCATTCTCAGCAATTGAAAGCCATAAAGTAATTCCTGAAGTAACATCTGGGTCTTGATGTGTAAAGAAGATGTACTTTATTTTGCTGGGTTCAATTATTTCAGAGACATTTGCAAGTACTCTCGGAAAGACATGTGCACCACCTGGATCAAGTAACATTGCTTCGTTTCCATCGATAATAAGATACTGATTTGTCTGAACTATTCCTTCCTCTTCTTGTTCTTCCCAAGATAAGAAGATAAACTTATGCTGCCCGTCATCGTAAAGTATTATATTTTCTACGCCTTCTTTTGCTACCATGTGTCTCACCTCCACATCTTATGTAATAGTACGTTTCTATTTATATAGATTATAGCACAGTTATCGAAAAAAGATGTAACCTAAGATACCAGATATGAGTATTATAGTGACTATATCAAGCTTTGTTTTCAGTAAAATTAAGAACACAACAACATTTACAGTAACAGCCTGTGGTGTTCCAAGAGAACTCTTAACAAAACTAAACGCTGCGGATGCTATCATCGCTAATACAACAGGTCTTAACTTTGATACAACTGTTTGGACTTTTTTATTATCAGAATGCCTCGTGTAAAAGAAATAAAGGGTAAGCAATGAGAGAATTGGTACAAGAATAACAGAAAGAGTGGCGATAACGGAACCGATAATCCCACCAACCTTGTATCCAACAAATGTTGCAGCATTAATCCCAATAGGTCCAGGGGTAGACTGTGATATTGCAACAATTTCGTTAAACTGCTCAAGCGTCAACCATTTGTTCACATCAACAACATAATGAATTATTGCTCGGAGTATACTGTAGCCGCCACCAAAACTTATGGCACCAACTTGCAAAAAAACAAGAAATAATTTTAAATAAATCAAGACTATTCACTCCTTTTCAAAGAACGGATGATACCATAAAGTATTCCAATTAAAATTACATAGACTGGATTAAATTTCAGAAATGTAACAATAGAAAAGGTGGCTATGAAAATAATTAAATCCTCGATATTCTTTACACTGTTCTTCCAAAGTTTCATAACACTGAAGACAATTACGGCAAATAAGGGAATCTTCATACCATTCAAGAAAGGCTTTAGTACATCGTAAAATGTTCCGAGCAAAATCGCTAAGGAAAGAATTATAATAGTCGGAAAAAATATTGCACCACCAACGGCAGCAATTACACCTGGTACTTTTCTGAGTTTATAACCAACTAAGGTTGAAGTGTTAACCGCAATTGGTCCTGGCATCGATTGAGCAATAACTAATAGTGAGTCAAATTCGTCTTCCTCAAGAAATTTATTCTTTATTGCAAATTCTTCACGGATAACCGGTACCATTGCATAGCCTCCACCAATAGTTACTCCTCCAATTTTCGCTGCGATAGAAAAAATCTTCCAGAGAGAAATCTTATTATGCAAGAAATTCACCACCTTTTGAAATTCGTTGACGGATATTCTCAAGTATCGCTTATACATGATAAAATCATTATAGCATGACAAGATGGGGGGATAAAGATGGAACTTGTACAGAATATCCAGCTATTTGGAATTATATGGATGGCAATTCGCATTATTCTGCTCGGATATGAACGCATTGCAGGAAATCGAATATCAAAAAATGCCCCAACTTTTGTGGCAGCATGGGGTTTCTTCTTCTTTTCTTTTCTTTCCTTTTTTCCATTCTTTTACACAGTAACATGGGAAATACTACTTAAATCCTTAATAAGTGGAACCATATACTCTGTTTCATTCTCACTTTATACATATGCACTTGGTCACGAAGATGCCTCTGTTATTGCACCACTTTACAACCTCAACGCCATATTTCTTGTTGTTTTTGCTTCAATATTCCTTGGTGAGCAATTCAGTTTAAAACGTCTAATCGGAGCACTTTTAATGATTTATGGGGTAAGTTTTCTGAAAAAAGGTGAAAATATCGTTTCATCATATAAAAATGTACTTAAAAGTAAAGGTGCCATGGCAATGATTGTATCATCGTTACTCATGGCAATTGGACGCATTGTAGATAGAAAGATAACTATTTCACTCTCACCCATAGGTTACTCAGTCGGCATTTACTTGGTAATAAGTTCGTACATATTCATATACGGAATCCTGACAGGTAGCAAGATAAGGCACTACAGTTTACTCATTAAGGAAAGATGGTTATACCTTATTTTAGGTGGTGTATGCAATGCATATTCATACGTTGCTTTGCTAAAAGCGTTCAATTATTTTGGTGTTAGCGTTGCAGAACCACTGTCTATGTTATCTGTTTTTGTGACAATGTTTTTTGCCAGAGTATTTTTGAAAGAACATATAGGTGTCAGACTAATCGCCGCTCTCTTTTTGTTCATAGGAAGTATTTTAATATACTAATTTGTACACATTAAAGCATATACTTCTCAACGTATAAGTCAACAATTAGTGGTACTCTGAGTTTTACAGCATTTTCCATCTCACTTTTTACTATCTCTTTCATTATCTCAATCTCATCTTCTGGTACTTCAAAGACGAGTTCATCGTGCACTTGTAGAATCATCATGCTCTTTAGTGATTCTTTCTTCATTCTTTCGTATATTTTTATCATTGCAATCTTCATTATATCAGCAGCAGTTCCTTGGATTGGTGTATTAATTGCAACTCTTTCGCCCTCAGCTCTAATATTCTGGTCCTTAGAATTAATTTGAGGAATTTCGCGTTTTCTTCCAAAGAGTGTCTTAACATAGCCATGTTTTTTGGCAAATTCTTTCGTTGCCGCTAAGTATTCTTGAACACCCTTGTAAGTATTGAAATATGCATCAATTATCTTTCGTGTCTCTTTAACATCCATACCGATACGCTTTGCCAACCCATATGGCGACACTCCGTAGACAATCGCAAAGTTTATCATCTTTCCTATACGTCTCATACTCTCTGTAACGAATTCATCACTGACATTGAAAATCTTCTTTGCAGTCTCAAGGTGTATATCTGTATTTTCATTGAATGCTCTCAAAAGTTCAATATCTTCGCTCATGTGGGCTAAAATGCGCAGTTCAATCTGAGAATAATCTGCACCGAGAATCCACCAATTCTCTTTTTGTGGTCTCACAGCCATTCTTATTTCTTTACCTTCATCTGTTCTTCCAGGAAGATTTTGAAGATTCGGATCAGAACTACTAAGTCTTCCTGTAGCAGTTCCAGTTTGATTAAAAGATGCATGAATACGCCCCGTGTTACGATTTACCATTGTTGGAATGGCATCTACGTATGTGCTCTTTAACTTTTGAATTTTTCTGTACTCTAATAGCAATTTGGCAATTTCGAATTCGTTAGCAAGGTTTTCAAGTACCTCCACATCTGTGGAATATGCGCCTGTATTTGTAGATTTTATCGAAGGCAGTTTCAATTTTTCAAAAAGTATATATCCAACTTGCTTTGGAGAGTTAAGATTGAACTGTTCACCTGCGATATCAAAAATCTTCTGCGACAAAACAGATAATTTTTTCTCCATCTCTGAAGAAAGATTTGACAGATATTTCAAATCGAAGAAGACACCGTTGAGTTCCATTTCAGCTAAAACCGATACCACCGGTAATTCTATATTCTCATAGAGTTCCATCATCTCATTTGAATATATGAGGGTGTGTAATTTGTTATGAATCCGAAGTGACATATCTGCATCTTCACATGAGTATTTCGTAGCCTTTTCAACAGGTAAATACGAAAAATCGCCTGCAAAGAGCGGAAGGGAATTCTGAACAAGTTCTTCATATGAAATCATCTTATGACCAAGAAATTTTAACGATAAATCATCGAGGTTGAATCTCTTCTCATTTGGATTGAGTAGGTAAGCTTCTATCATTGTATCAAACGCAGGATAACCTACTTCTATACCTGCGGTTCTCATAAACTTTATATCGAATTTAATATTGTGACCACCAAAGTTCTTTGATGAAATTATTTTTTCAAGTAGTTGTTTAACTTTCCCCCATTCTATGTTCTTAGCTCCAACATGAGCAACTGGAATGTAGTACGCCTGACCCTCTTCAACTGCAATGGAAATTCCAACAATCTTTCCAGAAAACGGCTCGAGTGAAGTAGTCTCAAAATCAACTGCTACTTTATTTGCCCTTTCGATACGTTCGTATAATTCTCTTAGTTCCATATCACTTAAAATAGTTTTGTAATTTGCTGCTTTTAAAAGAGAAGCTGAGAGTTGTAATTCTTTTATTATGCTCGAAAATTCAAGACGCTTTAGAATATCGAGCAATTTCTCTTCATTATATCCGCTGTATCTCAAGTCATTTAGATTAATCTTTATATCAACGTTCAAATAGAGTTCAACGAGCTTTCTACTTAGTTCATAATCTTCAATGTAGCTCGTCAACTTCTCCTTCAACTTTTCAGAGAGTTTATCTTGCTGTTTCAAAGCATTCTCAACATTCCCAAAGTCTTGGAGTATCTTTGCAGCAGTCTTTTCACCAATACCTGGCACTCCTGGTATGTTATCCGATACATCACCAACAAGAGCAAGAAAATCAGCTATCTGGTGTGGATATACTCCGTAACGTTCATAGACATCTTTCTTAGTGTATTTTTTTATATCGGTAACACCCTTTTCTATACGCCATACAAAGACATTATCGCTAACAAGCTGGAGAAGGTCTTTGTCACTCGTTACGATATTAATTTCACTAATCCCTAATTTATCTTTCTCTTCGTTAAAATTCCTTACAAGGGTAGCTATTATATCATCCGCTTCGTAACCATGGAGTTTAAGCAATTTAATACCAAATCCATTTACCAAATCTTCCACATAATCGAGTTGTCTGACGAGTGGTTCTGGTGTTTCCGGTCTATGTGCTTTGTATTTTTCGTACAATTCCTTTCTGTAGGTACTACCACCTTTTACATCAATAATGAATGCACAGTAGTCTTCACTTATCTTTATGTGTTCTTTAATGAATTTTATAAGCATCCTTGCAACACCAAAGAGCGCACCAGTCGGTACGCCTGTCGTTGTTGAGAGTGATTGATCAATTGCGAAATAAGCCCTATATAGTAGCCCCGTTCCGTCAAATAGAAATACTTTCGCCATTAGCTTGTAGCCTCCGAATTTCCAACAATGTGTTGACAGCTCTTCTCAGATGTGGAATAACTATTGAGCCACCAACAATTAATGCGATGTCAAAAGTTTCGAAGAATTCTTCATCTGATGCTCCGAGCTCTGCACAGCGTATCATGTGGTAAGTTACACAATCATCACATCTTAATACCATAGATGCAACCAACCCCATTAATTCTTTCACTTTTGGTTCAAGTGCACCTTCTCTGTACACCGCACCATCAAGGTTCCAAAATCTCTTAGTATTTATGGTACCCCTATCGAGGATTTCTTTATTCATTTTTTCTCTAAACTTTCTAAATTCTTCAAGCGTATTGAATGTGTTTTCAGACATCTGTATCCCTCCATGGTTGGTTAAATCAATACTTTTCAATACCAAATCCAGCTTGTCCTGGTCCAACATGCATCGAAATTACCTTACCTGTGGGTGTATAGTAAACATTTTTGACTTTATACACTTTGCGGAGAATCTGTTCTATTTCCTTCAATTCTTCCATGTTATCGCAACTTACCATATAGAGGTCAACTGTACTCCCAGGTTTAAATCCTTCCTCTTCCGCTTTTTTCAGGAGTTCATCAACAATCGCCTTAAATCCTCTCGCCTTTGTAAATGGTACCATGTTCCCTTCATCGTTTATATATATTCCAACACGAATCTTAAGCAAGGACCCGACAAAACCTGCAAATTTGCTTACTCTTCCACCTTTGACAAGGAAATTGAAATCCTGAACGTAGAAGAAAGCGCCAAAACCCTTGGCGTAAATCTTTTTCTGAAGTTCCTCAGCGGTCTTGTCAAGGTCGGCACCGAGTTCGAGGAGTTCTCTTGCATATCTGACCATTGGAGATATTGCCGTTGATGCTCTCTTTGAGTCGATAACCTTTACTGGGATATCAACTTCGTTTGCTGCTAATGTAGCGGAATTAAAAGTACCTGACATTGCAGAAGAAATAGTTATAACTAAGACACCTTCGTATCCTTGTCTTTTTGCCTCTTCATACTTCACTCTCCAGTCTTCAATGCTTGGTTGTGAGCTTTTTGGAAGCTCTTGGGCAGATTTGAGTTTTTCATAAAACTTCGTTAGTTCATCAAACTCTCGCGTGTCGTCCTTTTCCACAGTTCCGTCGGGCCACGTAACATACAGAGGAACTATATCCACATCCCATGGTTTGAGTTGTTCTTTTGGAAAATCGGAAGTGCTATCGATCAAAATCTTTACCTTAGAACTTGACATACTTACACCCCTTTTCTTGAGTCGACTAAGATTTCAAATAACTGTTTTATATTCTTAATTTTCTCCACCTTAATACCATCTACTTCGGTTTTTAATGACTTCGAGCTTTTTACAGTATACTCTGCACTATCTGGAATTACTATACGCTCTATTTGAATTTTCTTGGCGTTCTCTATTCGCTTTTTGACATTAACAGAAGGTCTCACACTTCCGTCAAGACCTATCTCACCAATCATAAGCGTGTTACCAATATATGAATCTAAAAAAGATGAAAGTATTGACCCTGCAAGCGCCAATTCACAACCGGGATCAGTTATATTCAATCCACCGGATACGTTTATGTATATGTCGTGAAAATCAAGAGGAAGATTTAGATGTTTCGCCAACACAGCAGATATAATTATCACTTTTCTTACATCTATTCCATGAGATATTCTCCTACCAGAAGCCATCTTTACCCTCGAAACAAGTGCCTGTATCTGTACATTCATCGGACGACTACCTTCAAAAACGCTTGTAAATACGTTTCCTGGAGTATTTGAATAGTTCAAAAGAGTGTCTTCGGAAAGGCTCCTCAGTCCATCTTGAGACATTTGAAAGACAGAAATCTCACCGCTTGGACCATATCTATTCTTTTGAACCCTTAAAATCCTATAATCGGTTGTCCTTTCACCTTCAAAGTAGATCACGGTGTCGACAACGTGTTCGACAAGTTTCGGACCTGCTATAACACCTTCCTTTGTTACGTGCGCTATTAGTATTGACGGTATATTGTACTTTTTCGAGAATATTCTTACCTTTTCCACAACAGCTTTTATCTGGACAACGCCACCAACAGGTGAATCTATATCCACACTACTCAGCGTTTGAATAGAATCAACAACGAGAAGTCTTACTTTTTCTGGTTGAAGGTTATTCAGTATTTCCTCTATTTGAGTTTCTGCGGAAATCATTATATTTTTGTTATCAATTCCCAACCTTCGTGCCCTATTTGCAACTTGATAAATACTTTCTTCGCCGGAAATGTAATAAACAAACTTATTATCTTCTTTGCTAATCGAATCACAAATCTGAATAGCCAGTGTACTCTTCCCAACACCTGGCTCGCCACCAAGTAAAATAACTTGTCCTTTGACAAAACCACCGTTAAGTAGTTGGTCAACTGCACTGATATTCGTTTTTATTCTCTCTTCTTGAGATTTATTCAAAGCACTTTGTAAATCAAAAAAGTGAGGATGAGATTCCATCATCCCCACATCATTACCTCTGATTGTCTTTGATTCAGAAGCCGATTCTTTTAGTTGAAATTCTTTTGCACTGTTCCATTCACCACATACTGGACACTTTCCAAACCATTTTGGCGACTCATAACCACATTTATCGCAGACAAAAACAGTCTTGTTTTTTGGCACTATGCAATACCCCTTATCATAATAATGTTTTTTTACTTTACTGTTCTACGGTCTCTAAACGGACACTCTTTTTTTCGAATGAAAGTTTTTCACCATCACGTACGACATAAACTTCCATGTAGTCTTCTATTTCGCCTTTCAATAATTCTTCAGATAACGGATCCTCTATATACCTTTGTATTGCACGTTTAAGGGGTCTCGCACCATAAACTGCATCATAACCAATACTTACAAGGAAGTCTTTGGCTTCTGGTGAAAGCGTCAAAGTAATATGCCTTTCAGAAAGCCTTGCCCTTATATCTTTTAACAATATATCTATGATTTGCTCTATGTGTTCCTTCGTCAATTTGTGGAAGACGATTATCTCATCCACGCGGTTTATAAATTCTGGTTTGAAGACTTTCTTTACTTCCTCGAGCACTTTATTCTTCATATCACTGAATTCTCTTTCATAAGAATCACTTTCTACAAATCCAAGATTCTTTCTGGAAGTCACAATTTCCATACCACCGATATTGCTTGTCATGATGATTATCGTGTTTCTAAAGTCGACGATATGACCTTGTGAATCTGTCAACCGACCATCGTCCATTATCTGGAGTAATATGTTAAAGACATCTGGATCCGCCTTTTCAATTTCGTCAAAGAGTATTACAGAATACGGTCTGCGTCTCACCCTCTCAGTTAGTTCTCCACCTTCTTCATAACCAACATATCCAGGAGGTGCACCAATCAATCTTGAAACTGAGAACTTTTCCATATATTCACTCATATCGAACCTAAGAAGCGCCTTTTCATCTCCAAACAAGTATTCGGCAAGAGCCTTAGCAAGTTCTGTCTTACCAACGCCCGTAGGCCCGAGGAATAGAAAGACACCAACTGGTCTTCTGGGATCTTTTATTCCACTTCTTGCCCTTCTTATCGCTCTTGCAATAGCTCCAATCGCCTCTTCTTGGCCAACAACCCTTTCGTGTAACGCACTTTCTAACTTTAACAATTTTTCTTTTTCTGTTTCTTCAAGTTTCTTAAGTGGAATTCCAGTCCAGCCAGCAACAACTTCTTCTATTTCAGGTACATCAACAACAGCAGTTATTGAATCTACCTCTTTTCTCCATTTGTTATATAACTCGTTAAACTCCTCTCTTAGCTTTTGCTCTTTTTCTTTTAATTCGGAAGCCCTTTCGTAATCTTGAGCTGCAACCGCTTCTTCCTTTTCGTTTTTTAAAGTTTCTATTTGTGCTTTAAGGAGTCTTAATTCATCTGGCATTACAAAGAGTTTTAATCTTGTTCTTGCACCAGCTTCGTCGATAACATCTATTGCCTTATCTGGTAAAAAGTGGTCAGTAATATATCTTTGAGACAAGAACACAGCTGCTTCGAGAGATTTCTCAGTGTACTTCACTTTGTGATGACTTTCGTACTTTGATTTAAGTCCCTTTAATATTTCAAGTGCCATCTGAGGTGTCGGTTCTTGTACATATATCTTTTGGAATCTTCGTTCGAGTGCTGCGTCTTTTTCGATGTATTTTCTGTATTCATCAGGAGTAGTTGAACCTATGCAGTGCAACTCCCCACGTGCAAGTGCTGGTTTCAAAATATTAGCAGCATCGACTGCACCTTCGGCTGAACCTGCACCGACTATCATATGAAGCTCATCGATGAAAAGAATAATATCTTTATTACCTTTTACAACTTGAAGGAGCTTCTTCATCCTCTTTTCAAATTCTCCACGATATTTCGTACCAGCTACTAAGGCTGCTACATCGAGCGAGAATATCGTCTTTCCCTTTAAAGGTTCGGGGACTTCTCCGTGTATAATCCTCTGTGCAAGACCTTCAACGATGGCACTCTTCCCAACACCGGGTTCACCTATCAAAACCGGATTATTCTTTTTTCTTCTCACAAGAATCTGCATAAGTCTATCTATCTCATTTTCTCTTCCGATAACTGGATCCAATTCTCCACGTTGTGCTTGCGCTGTAAGGTCAACACCGAAACCTTCGAGTTGACGGACAGCTGGAGAGGTTGAAGTTTCCTCATATGAAGGAAGTGGTTGAGATTCTTCAAAGTACTCTTCATCGGAGATATTATCCGCAATTTCCTTTCTTAAGGCTTGAATATTAACATTTAGCTTCTTTAAAATATGGATGGCAATACCTTCTCCTTCGCGCAAAATTCCCAACATGAGGTGCTCTGGATCAATCTTATCACTACCGGTCATTCTTGCTTCTTCAAATGCAATCTCTGTAACCTTTCTTGCTCGAGGTGTCATCTGTGGTGACATTATAAACCCGCGCATTCCAAGTCCAACTATCGATATAACCTCGTTTTTAACGCGCGCATAAGTTAAACCAAATCTCTCAAGAATTGTTGAGAGTGGTTTATCATTAAGCTTTAATATTGCAAGCAAGAGATGCTCAGTCCCTACATACGAATGACCGAGGTCTTTCGCTTCTTCTTGTGCCATTACAAACACCTTAGCTGACCTTTCAGAAAATCTATCGAACATTTATCTCACCTCCGTATATCCGAAAATATTATATCACATAAAAAGAAAAAAATAAAGCGGGGAGCACCCCCGCAGTTTTAAGCCAATAAATAATATTTTTGTAGACTAAATCTAATGAACTACAATGTTCAACTTAGTTTATCTTTGGACTTACTTTACATCGAACAGCACATTTTGAATGAAGTCTTTATTAAGTTCGTAATCATAATCAGAGAAGATAGCTTTTCCGAGTACAAAGACTTTTCCTAATCCACTCTTGAAAGTTGCCGCCAGTACCACTTTGTCAACAGGTTGGGCATCATTTTTACTGTCGGAATCTACAGATTTTGCAGTATCCGAAGAGATCAAAACTTGTGCATCACTGTACAATAGCAATGAGCAAGGTGAGTAAAATCTTACATTATCTGCAATTACTTTGTAATTTGCCCCGTAGTTGTTAATTTCATCAATTACCTGGTCATCATTGAATCTGACAGGCGAGTTTAGGGCGTCTAATATAACATTTAAATCCTCGGTATTTCCACCGTTGTTATAGTCACTTTTTGATGTTATTATCAAACTGCCTCCCTTCTTAACAAAGTTGACAATGTGCAAAGTTTCATCATCTGAATATTCTTTGCCGTTCATAATGATTAAATACATTCCGTCGATATTTTGGATTTTATCAATATAAGCTACTTCGAAACCCTTTGTCTTAAGGAAAGATTCAAGCTTCGATAGTTTATCTCTATAGTAATCATTTGAGTGTCCTTGGTCTATATAGACAACTCTTTTCTGTTGTTTTGTTTTTTCGGAAGTCTTTAACAATACTCCGAGTATATTAGCAAGTTCTTCAATGTTGTTAAATACGTTAGCATTTCGGAGAATCTGTGAATATTTTTCAAAATACTCCTCGTCACTACCCTTTAGCAAAATAACTTTGCCTTTAAAATCTCTCAACCACTCAATTTCATCTGGTATAAGGTCTTTGAAGAAATCTAATCCACCTTGTTTTGGAGTTGGAATTAAGACGATATCAACATCGCTGTAATCTTTCAAAACAGTGTCAGCAAAAATTACTGTATTACCCTGTTCTTCAAATTTTCTTAACAGTGACAATAATTCATCACTTATATCGTTCTCATGGAGTTTGTCTACAAGAACTGTTAATCCTACCTTTTCTGAAACTTTGAAAGTAACTGACTGCACATTTTTTCCATCAACCAAAAAGTCTATACGGATATCTCCTGCTTCGAGTTTCCCAAGTTCGATGTTTTTGTCGTATTCGATACCATATGACTTTAAGGAAATCTTTTCACTATAAACCGACTTACTGTTAAGAAGAACTGTCAGTGTTCCTTGTTGTGGATTTTCAGAAGCGTTGTAAATGTCAAAGGTAATCTGAACATTTTGATTCACGCTTGGCTTTTCAGGACCGATGCGAACGAAATTGACCCTGAACGGACTATCAGTTTCAAACCAAACAGGTGCTGAAACTATTTCGTTTCCGTCTTTTTGAATAATGTAAACAAAGAACCATTCGTAACCATCGACTATATCGAATGTTCCGCTGTACTCGAATTCATCTTTTCCAGAAAGCTCGGAGAGTTCGTAGACTCCACGTTGCGAAAAGATGTATACCTTGCTGACCGGGTCTCCTTTGTCTGAATAATAGATGTAAAGATTTGCTTTTTCACGGTAAGGTAAAATGCTCCCCATAATGTTATTGTCCGCGTAAAAATAGAGCTTTGCATTCTTGTCTTCCGAGGCAAATGTTCTCCTGTTCCATAGCGCCTCCATAATATCCTCATAAGTCAGAGATTTTGCAAGAATTCCAGTGCGTGCATCGTTTGCACTTGCCCAGTTCTCCCTGTGATTATCTTGGTTTGCTGTTGGTGAAAGGTGCCATCCGCGGTTGAGTGCGAGAATATAGTTTAAGTACATCTCCTCAGAAATTATATCTGTGCTAACCCAGTTTCCGTTACCTATTTCAATCAAATTAACATAATTGTCCGCCTCTGGTACAAACCAAAAATCCTGGAAATTCCCAAAAGTTACACCGGGATGATTGAACTGGGCGAGCTTTTTTACTTTTACAATCCATTCGTAAAAGTCTTTCAAATCGCCTTTTTCATCTCTACTTATAAATTCAAGAGTTTCATAGACATTTATGTGTCCAGAACCTGCTGTCCACTCAAAGCCTTGCAATCCAACAAACTTTCCAGGAATAGTAGCATTGCGAGCTGCTTGTTGTGTTAAAAATGTCTTTGACTTACCATCAACTGGTATCTTCAAGAAATAACAGTGGTCTGTAACAGCTTGAACATCTGCGTACTTAGATGCATGTGAGTACGCTTGTTCTGGTGTTCCCCTGCCATCAGAATATGAAGTATGGGCATGAAGATTTCCGTAGAAAATCTCATATTCATCTGTTTTTAAGCCTTGCGCCGCAAGAGAAATTAATGGAACAGATATGGCATAAAAGACCAAAAGCATCAACAGAGCTGTAAAAAGTGTTTTTTTGAACATGAACATACCTCCCATATAAATAATTATTGAATCGCTTATAATTATATCATATTATGTCGGGAATATTTCAAATCTTGATTAAACTAATCCAAGATATTTTAAATTACTGTTCTAAACAAATCTTCGATAGTTTCCCGTCTTCTTATTAGTCTTGGCTTTTTTTCTTCTGTTATCAACACTTCCGCTGGACGCAATGTTGAATTGTAATTGCTTGACATTGAGTACCCATAAGCGCCAACATTTTCGATAACTACATAACTGTCTACTCTTGGTACTTCAATTGTTCTATTGATTGCTATTACATCTCCAGATTCGCAAAGCGGTCCAACAACATCAACTACCCTCTTTTCATCTGATGATTCAAAGACCTTAATGCCATGATATGCATTATATAGTGTTGGACGAATGAGTAAGTTCATCCCACCATTGACTACAACGAAGGTCTTATCACTTGTCTTTTTAACATATTCCACTTTGAGAATCAGCGCACCTGCCGGAGCTACAATATAGCGCCCAAGCTCTAATATAACCTGCTCAAAACCTTGCAAAAGAGGAACGATAGACTTTTTATATTCACTTATGTCCAGTTCCTTTTCTTCATAACTAATCCCCCACCCACCACCAATGTTGATTTTTGAAAATCCATATTTCTTGCTAATTTCAACAACTTGTGAAATCGCTTGTCTAAATGGTTCCACATCGGTTATTTGAGAGCCTATGTGAATGTGAAAGCCGGAAATCATATTACGGATTTCTGATTTATCAAGTTCTCTCTTTACGTCCTCAAGAAGTATACCAAATTTATTCTTCTTCAGTCCTGTTGATATATGAGGATGTGTTTTTGGATCAACATCTGGATTGATTCTAAGAAATAGTTCAGGCCTTTTCTTTATCTCTTTCCATCTTTCAAATTCATCAAAAGAATCGACGTTCACATATCTAACTTTTGAAAGTATCGCCATCTCCTCTGAGGTTTTCCCATTTCCGTTCCATAAAATCTTTTCATCTGGCACGCCTGCAAGTTTTGAGGCGTGATACTCACCAAGTGTTACTATATCAGTTCCAAAGCCTTCATCGTACATAATCTTAATGAGATTTGGATTATTATTTGCTTTGCAAGCAAAGGTCGGAAAAATATTGATACCATTAAAAATATCCATTACAATTTTTGCACGTTCTCTTATTATTCTTTCAAAATAAACATAAAGCGGTGTACCATACGAGATTGACAATTCTTTTACTAATTCTTCCGTTAATAAATCATCAATCGTGGTACAATTAAACATGTTTAAAACACCTTCCCTTCGTCAATTATTTCTCCATTTCTTACCTTAAATATTTGTCCATTTTCCATAGGGGCAAGCGAATCATATAAATCTTCTGAATACACAAAAAATCCTGTTTTGTCAGCTTTGTAATGCAATGTAAAGTAATCAGTATCTCCCATATATATGCAACCAACGTATAACGAATTGTCTAACTCATCTAATAACAAAAAATTAATTCCACTGAAATCATGAGCTTCTACATACGCTTTCACATTATTAAGTAGACTAACGAAATCTCTAAAATTATGAATACTGAGGAAAAAGTCGTATGTATCGCTGTTAAAAAGATTTGATCTATTAGCATTCCTTATCGTACCATTGTGTGCAAGGTATTTACCTTCTATATAGAACGGATGGAGTTGCTGCAAGCCAATAGGAATACCTGGCGAAGCCTTACGTGCATGTATTATTCCAATCTTTCCGCTGATTTTTTCACAAAGCATTTTAAAATTCGTGTCTTCGTATATCGGCTTAATGGATTTGTATTCATACTTCATAGAGTCATTCAGAATTATTAAACCATAACCATCATTATGTGGAGCTCCTCTACCGTCTTTTGCCATGAGAGAAACTTTATCAAATACCTCCGATACACAAACATTGTTCAACAACGAAAAGGCAGCCATTCTACACATTGCAAACCCTCCCTCACAAAATATGCTTTATTAAAATATTATATCATTAAAGATTATTTTTGAACGAAAATGTAACCTTTCGTGTCTAATACACAGAGGGAATTTTAATCTATGCTCAAAAAAAACTCGATAATGTTAACTTGTAGTGATGGAAGTAGCTAATTGAGAAATGACATTATCGATGTTGCTCTTGTTGGTTTTCCAAAGATTCTTCACTACACAAAAACCATGAATATATAAATCA
>Ga0197142_1001120_pt1 | contig 24826 bp, 18 predicted proteins | sample GBS60_MetaG_FD_148614 | JGI IMG/M metagenome (GOLD analysis project Ga0197142, IMG submission 148614) | Sediment microbial communities from Great Boiling Springs, Gerlach, Nevada, United States - GBS 60_MetaG | ecosystem: Environmental > Aquatic > Thermal springs > Hot (42-90C) > Sediment... | reverse complement strand
TGGCGCAGGTCTACGGCATCGTCCAGCAGCACGGCGGGTACATCGGCGTGGAGACGGAGGTGGGGAAGGGGACGGTCTTCCGGGTCTACCTGCCCGCGCTGGAACGGGCGACGCTCTACCCGGAGGAAGGGGAGGCGGTTTCCATCCCGCGCGGTCAGGGAGAGACGATTCTGCTGGTGGAGGACCACGCGGCGCTGCGGGCGGCGGGGCGGGAGATGCTGGAGCGGTTGGGCTACCGGGTGCTGGAGGCGGCGGACGGTCGGGAGGCGCTGGAGGTGTACGCCGCCGAACGGGTGGACCTGGTGCTCACCGACGTGGTGATGCCGGGGATGGGGGGCGCGGCGCTGGTGGAGGCGCTGCGGCGGCAAAACCCGGACCTGAAGGCGGTCGCCATCACCGGATACGGCGAAGACCCGGAGGTGGAGCGCATCCGCCAGGCCGGCGTGGCGGCGGTCGTCCGCAAGCCCTTTGAGGTGGAGCGCCTGGCGGAGGTGATCCGGCGGGTATTGGGATAAAAAATCGCCCCGAATGGCGCGAATTGTCACGGGTATGTAGGGGCAGGGCTTGCCCCTGCCCCATTGCCCCTGCCCCATTGGGGTAACCGCAAGGGGGGGGCAACCGCAAGGGGGGGCAACCGCAAGGGTTGCCCCTACACCGCCATTGTAGGGGCAGGGCTTGCCCCTGCCCCATTGCCCCTGCCCCATTGGGGCAACCGCAAGGGGGGCAACCGCAAGGGGGGGCAACCGCAAGGGTTGCCCCTACACCGCCATTGTAGGGGCAGGGCTTGCCCCTGCCCCGTTGCCCCTGCCCCATTGCCCCTGCCCCATTGGGGTAACCGCAAGGGGGGGCAACCGCAAGGGGGGCAACCGCAAGGGTTGCCCCTACACCGCCATTGTAGGGGCAGGGCTTGCCCCTGCCCCATTGCCTCTGCCCCATTGCCCCTGCCCCATTGCCCCTGCCCTATCGGGGCAACCGCAAGGGGGGGCAACCGCAAGGGGGGCAACCGCAAGGGTTGCCCCTACGTGTTGATGACCCCAAACACCCCCAATAACTGCTGCGCGGCCCGCTCCCAGGTGAATTCGGCGGCGCGCGCCCGCCCCCGCGCCATCATCTCCCGGCGGAGGCCCTCGTCCTCCAGCGCGCGCCGCATCGCCCCCATCAGCCCGTCCTCATCCTCCGGGTCCACCAGCAGCGCGGCGTCCCCCGCCACCTCCGGCAGACTGGAAACCCCCGAGCAGACCACCGGCACTCCGCAGGCCATCGCCTCCAGAACCGGCAACCCGAACCCCTCGTAGAACGACGGGAAGACGAAGAGGTCCGCCCCCCGATAGAGGGCCGGCAGGTCCGCGTCCTCCACAAAGCCCATGACGCGCACCCGGTCGGGGTGGCGGGCGGCCTCCTCCAGGACCGATTCGTAGAGCCAGCCCCGGCCTCCGGCGATGACCAGCACCCGTCCGGTATCCGGCAGGCGGGCGAAGGCGCGGATCAGCCGGACGAAGTTCTTGCGCGGCTGGAGCGTCCCCACGGAGAGGACGTAGGGCCGGTCCAGGCCGTAGCGGGCCCGCAACCGCTCCCGCTCCCTCGGCTCCGGCTTCGGGCGGAAGCGGGCATCCACCCCGCTGTAGAGCACCTCCACCTTCTCCGGCGGCGTCCCCAGCAGGCGAATCAGGTCGGCGCGGGTGGCCTCCGAGTCCGCCAGCACCCGGTCCGCCCGGGCCACCGACGCCGGCACCACCCGCTCCAGATACCGCACCAGTTTGGGGACAAAGTGGTCCGGATAGCGCAGGAAGGAGAGGTCGTGGACGGTGAGCAGGGTCCGGGTGCCGGGCCGGGTGGGGGGAAGGACGAAGTCCGGGGAGTAGAAGAGGTCCACCGGGCCGGTGAAGACCTCCACCGGGACGGGCAGGCGGGCCCGGTGCCAGAGGCGGGCGGCCCATTCGTCGCTGAGGGGCAGGAAGCGGAACCGGACGGCCGGGAAGGGCGGCAGGTCGGCGGGGACGGCCTGCCCTCCGGCGGCCGCGAAGAGGGTGTAGCGATGGCCGGCCTCCTGAGATTCCGGCAGCCGGAGCAGCGCGCCGACCAGTTCGCGGGTGTAGCGCCCGATGCCCGCCCGCTGCTGGACGGCGGCGGTGTAGTCAATGGCAATGTGCATGTCGCAGGTCGCAGGTTGCAGGGAGCAGGTCGCAGTAGGACAACTGCGAGCAGTTGTCCTGCACGGGCCAGGCATTTCCAGGGGGGTGTCCCAAAATCGTCGGGGCCCGGTGGGCCAGGCCGTAAACGGCCTGGCTGAGATTGCGCAGGGCGCTGGAAGCGCCTTCTCCCTTCGGCAGCCTTTCGGGAACACGAGTTGCCAGGGCGGAGAGGGGCGCTTTAGCGCCTCATCTTTGCCTGAGCCTGGCCGTTGACGGCCAGGCGGAAAGGCCGACGGCCCAGCCCGGTAACTACCTACCCGATTGGCCTGCCGCTATGCGCTGATTGGAAATCAGCCTTCCTGGGCACGCTGTGCCGGGCGTCGGCCTGCGCCGACGCCCCCGGTCGGCGAAGGCCGACCGCAGGCCGAAGGCCTATGGCGGGCGACTTTAGTCGGCACGCAGGTAGTTACCCAGCCCGACAAAATTGCCACCTGTACAATTGGAAAACCGCAAAGGGCGCAAAGGACGCAAAGAACGGTAGAAAATCTTTGCGCCCTTTGCGTTCTTGGCGGTGAATTCCATTCCAGAAGTGCCTGGCACGTTCGGGGGTTGCCCCGCTCCTACGCCATGGCGGCCAGGATGTCGGACGGTTTGATCATTTCGCCGTCGGCGCGGTTGACCCGCCGCACCCGTTCCCGCCCGACAACCCGCTCCACCTCCAGCGCCAGTTGCCCCAGATTCAGTTCCGGCACGATGACCCGACGGGCATGGCGGGCCGCCCGTTCCACCACCTCCTCCGGGAAGGGCCAGATGGTCTGCAGTTTCAGCAGGCCCACCTTGCGGCCCCGCTGGCGGGCCATTCGCACCGCGTGGCGGGCCGAACGGGCCACCGCGCCGTAGGCAACCACCAGCGTCCGCGCGCCCTCCACTCCCTCCTCTTCGTAGAGCAGGATGTCGGACAGGTTGCGCTGAATCTTGCGGAAGATGCGCTCCAGCCAGAGATTGATCTCGTCGGGCCGCTCGGTGGGATAGCCCCGTTCGTCGTGGTGCAGGCCGGTGATGTGGTAACGGTACCCCCGCCCGAAGGGGATCAGCGGCGGGATGTCCGAAGGGAGGTTCTCGTAGGGCTTGTACCACTCCGGCGGGACCAGCGTCTCCGCCCGCTCCACCCGCTCTATGGTGGCGGGGTCGGGGAGTTCCACCCCCTCCCGCATGTGGCCGACCACTTCGTCCATCAGCAGGATGACCGGCGTCCGGTACCTCTCGGCGAAGTTGAACGCGGCCACGGTGAGGTCAAAGGTCTCCCGCACCGACGACGGGGAGAGGGCGATGATGGGGTGGTCGCCGTGGGTGCCCCAGCGGGCCTGCATCACGTCCCCCTGGGACGGGCTGGTGGGGCGACCGGTGGAGGGGCCCAGCCGCTGGACGTCCACAATGACGCATGGGATTTCGGCCATGGCCGCGTAGCCGATGTTCTCCTGCATCAGGCTGAAGCCGGGGCCGGAGGTGGCGGTCATGGCTTTGGCCCCGCCCACCGCCGCACCGATGACCGCCGAGATGGAGGCAATCTCGTCCTCCATCTGGATGAAGACGCCGCCCACCTGAGGCAGGCGGCGGGCCATGTGCTCGGCGATTTCCGTGGCCGGGGTGATGGGGTATCCGGCGAAGAACGTGCATCCGGCGGCGATGGCGCCCTCGGCGCAGGCCTCGTCTCCTTGCATCAGAACGGCGCTCATCCCTCTCCCTCCACCTCAGTGACGAAGATGGCGAAGTCCGGGCAGTGCAACTCGCACCAGCGGCAGGCCGTACACTTCTCCGGATAGACAACGATGACCCGCCCGTCCTCGTTCTGCTCCAGGACCTTCATGGGGCAGAAGGCCACGCAGAGGCCGCACCCCTTGCACCAGTTGGGGAAGACGGTCACCTGCCCCTGCCGTCGCCGTTTCCGGCGGGGTTCCGCCGGAGGAGCCACTTCCCCAACGGCTGTCGGCAGCCCACCTTCGGTGACCGGAGGTCCGTCGTCCGTGGTCTGTCGTCTATCGTCCATCGTCTGTCGTCCGTCGTCTGTCGTCTGTCGTCTGTGGTCTGTCGTCCGTCGTCTGTGGTCTATTCCGCCTTCAGCACCACCGTCCGGCCCGGATACAGGCTGGCGAACCGCTGGCCGTCCTGCGGGGTGCCGATGCCGGCCCCGTAGTGCATGGGGACGACGGTGGCCGGGTTCAGCGCCCGGGCGGCCTGGACGGCCTCCTCCACCGTCATCACGTAGGTTCCGCTGACGGGCAGGAGCGCCACATCGCAGGCAATCTGGGCCATTTCGGGGATGGCGTCGGTATCCCCGGCGAAGTAGAGCCGCACCCCCTCCACGGTGACCACGTAGCCCACGTGCCCGGCGTTTTTGGGGTGGAAAGGCTGACCGGGGGCGCGGAACTTGTTGATGTTGTAGGCCGGGACCACCTCCACCTCCACCCCCGCCACCGTCAGGCGGTCGCCGGGGCGGACGGCGCGGGCCCCCTTCAGTTGTCCGGCGGCCCCACCACCCGCCAGGATGACGGTGTTCGGCCCGGTCACCTTCGCCACGTCCTCCGGGGAGCAGTGGTCAAAGTGTTCGTGGCTCACCAGGACCAGGTCGGCCACCGGCGGCTTTCCGCGCAGTTTCCAGGGGTCAAAGTAGACCACCGGGGGCCCGTCCAGGCGGAAACTGTCGTGTCCCAGCCAGTGCAACTTCTGAATCAGTTCGTCAGGTGTCATTGTTCCCTCCTGCAGACCATCTCTGGCCGACGATTGATAACAGGCAGGCCTGGCGGCCTGCGCTACAGGGCATGCCTTTGCCAGCGTCTTTTGTGGCGTTTGCCCGGAGGCCACTGGCAGGTAGTTTTGCTCCCCTCAAGCCCAATCAGCGCTCCTTCCGGAGCAGGCGCAGGGCCGCTTCAGCCAGAACCGCCGCCCCCACCGCAAGACACCGCTCGTCTATATCAAAGCGCGGGCTATGGGCAACCCGTTCGTCCCCCTCTATTTTGCACCCCAGGCCGAACATGGCTCCCGGGGCCCGCTCCGAAAAGTACCCGAAATCCTCCGCTCCCATCCCCGAATGGGGCGGCCGGATGTGTTCCTCGCCCAACAGGTCCACGGCCACCTCCCGCAGCAGGCCTACCATTCCGGCATCGTTCATCATCGGGGGGTAGCCGATTTCCAGCCGCAGTTCGTAGTCCCCGCCCAGCGCGCGGGTCATCTCTAATACCCGCTCTATCCCGGCGTGGATTTGCCGCTGGACCTCCGGCTTCATATACCGGATGGTCCCCTTCAGTTCCACCCGGTCAGGGATCACGTTGTCGGCCTGACCACCGTGGATGGCGCCGATGCTGACCACCGCCGGCTCCATCGGGTCCAGATGCCGGGAGACGATGCCGTGCAGGCCCAGGATGACGTGGCCCGCCAGGTAGACGGGGTCCACCGTCTTGTGCGGGGAGGCGCCGTGGCCCCCACGCCCGATGATGATGGCGTAGAACGTGTCCACCCCCGCCGAGGATGGCCCCGTGTCCAGCACGATGTCCCCTGCCGGAACCGAAGGGTCCACATGCAGGGCCAGGACGGCCTCCACTCCCTCCATAGCCCCGTCCTGAATCATCCGCGGCGCGCCACTGATCCCCTCCTCGTCTCCCACCTCCTCCGCTGGCTGGAAGAGGAGACGAATGGTGCCGGGGAACGTTTCGTCCGCCAGCAGTTTCGCCACCCCCAGCGCGATGGCGGTATGGGCATCGTGACCGCAGGCATGCATCACCCCCGGCACACAAGAGGCGTAGGGGACGTCATTTTCCTCCTGGATGGGCAGCGCGTCCATATCGGCGCGGACGGCGATAATGGGAGGCCCTTCCCCCCGCTCTGCCACCACTCCGGTCCGCCCCACACCCGTCCGGACCCGATACCCCAATCCGGTCAGCACTTCGGCCACCCGGGCCGCCGTGCGCATTTCCCGAAAGCCCAGTTCGGGGTGCATGTGGAACTCCCGTCGCCAGGCGACCAGTTGCTCCTGGATCTCCTGCGCTCGTGGTAGCATAAACACCTCCCGAAGTAACGACCTGCCCGAATCGGTTTGCAGGTAACGTAGCGCAGGCCACGAATATTCTTTATCTCTATGGACCTTTGTCAACCTGCATGCAGGCCTGGCGGCCTGCGCTACAGAGGATTGCCTTCGCCCGCGTCTTTGATGGCACTTACCCGGAGGTCCCCTGGCAGGTAGTTATCTCCCGGGTAGAAATTGTACCACACTGTGCCTCCTTGACAACCTCCCTGTTCTAACGTATCATGAAAACCCACCAGTTCTCCGCATCGGAGGTTGATCATTCGCGTTCTCATCGTCCTGACCTACTACCGCCCCCACACCAGTGGGCTGACCATTTACGCTGAGCGTCTGGCGAAGGGGCTGGCCCGACGGGGCCACGTGGTCACCGTGATGACCTCCCGCTACGACCGCTCCCTCCCGCTGACGGAGGAACGGGATGGGGTTCGCATCGTCCGCGTACCGGTGGCCTTCCGCGTCAGCAAAGGGGTCATTATGCCCACCTTCGGCTTTATCGCCACACGGCTGGTCCACAGCCACGACGTCGTCAGCCTGCACCTGCCCCAGTTTGACGCGGCGGGAGTGGCGGCGCGCGCCCGCCTGATGGGGAAGCCGTCCACCCTCACCTACCACTGCGACCTGAAACTCCCCGCCGGTCCTTTCAACGGCTTCGTCAACCGGGTGGTGGACGTGATGAATTACCTGGCAGGCCTGCTGGCCGACCGGGTCGTCGCCTACACCGACGATTTCGCTGTCCATTCCCCCTTTCTCTCCCGTTTTGCCCACAAGACGGTGGTCATCCCGCCACCGGTGGAACTGCCCCCGGCCTCCCCAGAGGAGGTGGAGGCATTTGCCCGACAGGTCGGGCTGGAGGGGCGAAGTTCCACAGCCTCTGTTCATCATTCGTGCGGTCCGGTCATCGGGATGGCGGCCCGGCTGGCCGCAGAAAAGGGCGTGGAGGTCCTGCTGGATGCCCTCCCGCGCGTCCTGGAGGTCTACCCGAACGCGCGCGTCCTCTTCGCCGGGCAGTACCAGAACGTCCTGGGCGAGGAGGCGTACGCCCGGCGGCTGGCCCCGCTTCTGGAGAAGTACCGGGACCGCTGGACGTTCCTGGGCGTCCTCTCCCCGAAGGAGATGGCGGCCTTCTACCCCAATCTGGACGTCCTGGTCGTCCCCAGTTTGAACTCCACCGAGTCCTTCGGCCTGGTCCAGGTGGAGGCGATGCTCTGCGGGACACCGTCCGTCGCCAGCGACCTGCCCGGCGTCCGCCAGCCGGTCCTGCAGACGGGGATGGGCGAAATTGTGCCGGTGGGGGATTCCCGCGCGCTGGCGGAGGCCATCCTGCGGGTCGTGAGCCGACGGGAACAGTACATCCGCTCGCGGGAGGAGATTGCCCGGCGCTGGAGCACCGAGCAGACCGCCGCCGCCTACGAGGCGCTGTTTGAGCAATTGCTAAAAAGCAAGTGACGGTCACCCCGGAGGTGACCGTCACTTTTCCTTTCATCGCTGGCACTGGGGGCAGAAGTGGGCGCTCCGTCCCCCCACGCGGGTGCGGACGACGGGGGCCCCGCATCGGGGGCATGGTTGCCCCTCCCGCCCGTAGACCGCCAGATGGGCCGCGAACTCCCCGGGGCGCCCGTCGGGAAGGACGTACCGCTGGTCCGGCAGCGTGGTGCCCCGGCGGGCAATCGCCTCCTCCAGGACCTGCCGGATGGCCCCGTGCAGGCGGGTCACCTCCCCGGGCGTCAGCGTGTCGGCGCAACGGAGGGGGTGCAGCCCCGCCCGCCAGAGGACCTCGTCCGTGTAGATGTTCCCCAGGCCCGCCAGGAAACGCTGGTCGGCCAGCAGAGCCTTCAGGCGGACCCGACGGCCCCTCAGCATCCCCGCCAGTCCCTCCGGCGTCAGGCCCGGGTCCAGCGGCTCCGGCCCCAAGTCCCCCAGCCACTCCTCCGGGCAGGCGGTCAGCGCCATCCGCCCGAACTTGCGGGGGTCGGAGAAGCGCAGCCGATGCCCGTTATCCAGATGGAAGACCACCCGGGTGTGGGAATCCTCGGGGGCGTCGGCGCGCTCCACGGCCAGCCGTCCGCTCATCCGCAGGTGGACCAGCAGCCAATCCCCCTCGTCCAGGCCCAGGAGTAGCCACTTCCCCCGGCGCCGGACCTCCCGGATGCGGCGCCCGACCAGTCGCCGGGCGAACGTCTCCGGGTCCGGCTCGGCGACGGTGCGCGGCCAGCGGACCTCCACCCCGACAACGCTCCGCCCGACCAGCACCCCTCTCAGTTCCCGCGCCAGCGTCTCCACTTCCGGCAGTTCAGGCATTGCGCGTTCTTTCACGCCAGCCGCAGGTCGGGCTCCACATCCAGGTCCCAGCCCGCGCGGAGGCCGGACCGGTAGCGGAAGTAGCCGCAGGCCGCGACCATCGCCGCGTTGTCGGTGCAGAGGACGGGGGGCGGGTAGTAGACGGGGACGCCGGCGCGCGCCCGCGCCGCTGCCCGCAACGCCTGGTTGGCCGAGACGCCCCCGGAAAGCAGGATGGCCGTTGCCCCGTACTCCTTCGCCGCCGCCACCGTCTTGGTCACCAGCACGTCCACCACCGCCTCCTGGAAGGCGGCGGCCAGGTCGGGGATGAAGCGCGGGGGGATTTCCTGCTGCTGAACCAGGCGCGCGACGGCGGTCTTCAGCCCGCTGAAACTGAAGTCATACGTCCCCTCCAGCCAGGCGCGCGGCAGGCGAAAACGGGCGGGGTCTCCCGAACGGGCCGCCTGCTCTATGCTGGGGCCGCCGGGATAGGGAAGCCCCAGCAGCCGCCCCACTTTGTCAAAAGCCTCGCCCGCCGCGTCATCCAGCGTGCCCCCCAGGTAGAGATAGTCGCCGTGATCCCGCATCAGGACCAGTTCCGTATGCCCGCCGGAGACGATGAGGACCAGAAGCGGGAAGGCCAGGTCCGGCGGGGCCGCCCCCTCCGAGTCCGATTCCAGCCAGTTGGCGTAGAGGTGGGCCTCCAGGTGGTTGACCGGAACCAGCGGCAACCCGCGCCCCAGCGCCAGCCCTTTGGCAATGTTCACCCCCACCAGCAGCGACCCCACCAGCCCCGGCCCAACGGTGACGGCGATGGCCGTCAGGTCGTCCCATGTCGCCCCGGCCTGGGCCATCGCTTCCTGGATCACCGGGACGATGGCCTCAATGTGGGCACGGGAGGCCAGTTCGGGGAAGACGCCGCCGTACTGCGCGTGCAGGTCCACCTGCGAGGCGACCACGTTGGAGAGGATGCGGCGGCCGTCGGCCACGACGGCCGCCGCCGTCTCGTCACAGGATGTCTCAATCCCCAGAATCAGCATTTTCCCCTACCGGTGATATGCCCGGTATCCCTGGAGTGCCTTGTTCACTTCTGAGACGACCGCAGGGAGGAAAATGAGGGGCAGAAGCACTCTCCACTCCCGCCAGCCCAGCGGCACCGTGTCAAAAACCGGCTGGAGGAAGGGAAGGTAGACCACCCCCAGGAGGAGGACCACCGACGCCCCAACCGCGTACTGCATATAAGGGTTAGTGAAGACGCCCAGCCGAAGGAGCGGATACCTTTCCGAGCGGATGGTGTAGGCCAGGGGCAGTTCGCTCAGGGCCAGCGCCACAAAGGCCATCGTCCGGGCCAGCGTCAGGTCGCCATTGCCCCACTTCATTCCGATCAAGAAAGCGGCGAGGACGACGGCAGTCAGGGAAAGGCTGATGAGAACGATGCCCCGCAGCATGGGGCGGTTGATGACCGGCTCCTTCGGCGGGCGCGGGGGCTGGTCCATAATGTCCGGGTCCCCCTTCTCCATCCCCAGCGCCAGCGCGGGCGCGCCGTCGGTCAACAGGTTGACCCACAACAACTGGATGGGCGTCAGCGGGGGCAGGTACCCCGCCAGGGTCGCCAGGAAGATGGTCAGAATCTCCGCGATGTTGGCCGATAAGAGGAAGTAGACGAACTTGCGGATGTTGGAGTAGATGATGCGGCCCTGCTCTATCGCGGAGACGATGGAGGCATAGTTGTCGTCGGTGAGCACCATGTCCGCCACCTCTTTGGTGACGTCGGTGCCGGTGATGCCCATCGCCACACCGATGTCGGCCCGCTTGAGGGCCGGCGCGTCGTTGACGCCGTCGCCCGTCATCGCCACAATATGGCCATGGGCCTTCAGCGCTTCCACGATGCGCACTTTGTGCTGGGGGCTCACCCGCGCGAAGACGTCTATCCGCTCAATCCGCTCCCGCAACTCCTCGTCGCTCATCCTGTCCAGTTCGGCGCCGGTCACCACCTGCCCGACCGGGCGGAGAAGCCGAATGTCGCGGGCGATGGCCTGGGCCGTATCCGGGTAGTCGCCCGTAATCATAATGGTGCGGATGCCGGCCGTGCGGGCCTTCTCCACCGCCGGGCGCACCTCCGGACGGGCCGGGTCCCGCATCGCCACCAGCCCGATGAAGGTCAGGTCTCGCTCCACCTGCTCCGGGTCCTGGGAAGCGATCAGGTCCTGCGCCCCTTCGGGCAGCAGGCGGCAGGCCACCGCCAGCACCCGCAGCGCCTCCCGTCCCAGGTCCCGGTTGACGTTCTCTATGTGCGCCCGCCGGGCCGGCGTCATCGGCACGCAGACGCCGTTCTCCAGGATGTGCGTGCAGCGGGGGAGGACGGAATCGGGCGCGCCCTTGACGTAGACGACGTAGCCACCGGGCCGCTCCCCCTCCGGCCCGCGCATCGGACGCCCGTCCATCCGGTGGACCGTCGCCATCCGCTTCCGGTCGGAGTCAAAAGGAATCTCGCCCACCCGGGGCAACCCGGCCTCCACCTCTTCCCGCCAGAGCCCGGCCTTCGCCGCCGCCACCACCAGCGCGCCCTCGGTGGGGTCGCCCACCATCCGGTAACCGTCCCCGTCCCTTTCCAACTGGGCATCGGAGCAGAGAAGCCCGCCGCGCAAGAGGGCCATCAGGTCCGGATAGTCCTGGGGGTTGATGGGTCGGCCGTCGGCGGAGAAACCGCCGCTGGGCTGGTAGCCCTCCCCGGAGACATCCACCCCCATGCCCGCGACGTAGAGGCGGACGACGGTCATCTGGTTCTGGGTGAGGGTACCGGTCTTATCGGAGCAGATGGCGGTGGCGGAGCCCAGGGTCTCCACGGCGGGAAGGCGGCGGATGAGGGCATTGCGGCGGACCATCTCTCGCATCCCCAGGGCCAGGCAGATGGTGACGACGGCGGGCAATCCCTCTGGGACCGCCGCAATCGCCAGGCTGACCGCGGTCAGGAAGAGTTCCACCACCATAGAGAGGTACTGCTGGAAGTAGGCCGCCGGACCGGCCCGGAAGAGCAGTCCCAGGTCGGTATCCTGAATCAACGTCTCCAGAAAGACGATGCCGCAGATGATCAGCGCACCGACGCCCAGCCAGCGGCCCAGTTGGTCCAGGCGGCGCTGGAGCGGCGTGGCCTCCTCTTCGTAGGACTGGAGCAGTTCGGCGATCTGTCCCAACTGGGTCTGCATGCCGGTGGCGGTCACCACTCCTTTCCCCCGCCCGTAGGTCACGATGGTGCCCATAAAGGCGACGTTGGCCCGGTCCCCCAGCCCCGCCTCCTCCGGGAGGACCACGTCGTGCTGTTTTTCCACCGCCACCGACTCCCCGGTCAGCGACGCCTCGTCTATGCGCAGGTTGACGGCCTCCAGCAGCCGCAGGTCGGCGGGGACGTAGTTGCCCGCCTCCAGAAAGACGATGTCGCCGGGGACCAGTTCCCGGGCCGGGACGGTGACCCGGTGACCGTCCCGGAGGACCCGGGCGTCTGGGGCGGCCATCTTCTTCAGCGCCGCCAGCGCCTCCTCCGCCCGCCGTTCCTGGATCACGCCCAGAACGGCATTGAGGAGGACGATGGCGAAGATGGCGACCGTCTCCTCTATCTCCCCCAGGACCAGGGAGATGAGCGCGGCCGCGATGAGCAGGAGAACCAGGAAGTTATTGAACTGGTCCAGAAGCATCCGCCAGAAACCGGGGCGGGGACGCTCCGCCAGTTCGTTGGGGCCGAATTGGGAGAATCTCCGACGCGCTTCTTCCGTTGTCAGCCCATACTGAGGGTCGGTGTTCAGGGCCTGAACGGCCTCCTCCACCGACCGGGCATGCCATGCCCCACCGGTAGACACCCGAGTATCCATATCTTCCTGCTGAGTCATTCCCTACCTCCGACACCCCGCGGGAGTCTGTTGGATTTCTCGCCCCCTCGGCGGTCATTAGTTTCCTAACCACGCCCGAATTATATCCAACTCTGAAAGGGATGGTTCAATTTTCCGGGGAAATATGTTGACACTTTTTACGGGCGTTAAAATTCCGCCTGGCCCTCACCCCACCCCCTGTGCGAGCATCGTCTGGTACGCCAAAGGCACTTGATCGTCTCCTGGCTTTATAGGTGACAGTCACCTGAGGCATCTGCGGTTGGAGTACTAAGCCGGCACCACCAGCGAGCGGAGAAACGCCAGCAATTCCTCCCGCATATCCTCCCGCCGCAGGGCGGCGTGGATGGAGGCCTTCAGATGGCGCAGCGGATCCCCGGCGGCCAGCCACATCCCCTCTATGGGCTGGGCGATGACCGTCGCCCGGGCTGCCAGCCGGTCCACCGCGTCGGCCATCCAGAGTTCGCCTCCCTTGCCCGTCTGGCGGGGGTCCAGAACGTCAAAAATCTCCGGCGTGAAGATGAAGTGGCCCACCTGCACCCAGTTAGAAGGCGCCATGCCCGGTTCCGGCTTCTCTATAATGCGGGCCAGGACGTTCGTGGTGCCGGGCTTGAACTCCATACAACCGTAAAGACGGGTCTCCTCATCGGGGACCTGCTGGGTGGCCAGGACGGCCGCCGGTCGGTACTGCTCGTAGGCCCGGAGCAGTTGCTGCGGCACAGGCACGTCGGCCAGGATGATGTCGTCGCCGAACATGTAGTAGAACGGTTCCCCGGGCGTGAGCCAGGGGCGGGCCGCCAGCGCGGGGGAGGCGTTGCCGTAGGGGAGCGTCTCCGGCTGGCGGACGAAGACGATGTTGGCCAGATGGGAGAGCCGCCGCACTTCTTCCAGCAGCGCCCGCTTCCCCGTCGCCTCCAGATGCCGTTCCAGGTCCGGCGCGGGGGCGAAATGCCGCTCCACGACTTCACTCCCGCCCCGGACGACCACGATGATGTCCGTGATTCCCGAGGCCACCAGCGATTCCACGTGGTACTGGATGAGGGGAACGCCCGCGATGGGGATCATCTCCTTCGGTAGTGCCTTGGAGGCGGGCAGAAACCGGGTGCCGTATCCGGCGATGGTGATGACGCCTTTCATGCAACCTCCGGGAATGAATCCGTCGTTATTGGTTTGTAGGACAACCGCGAGCAGTTGTCCTACTTTAAGCGACTGCGGAGTTCCAAAATGAAGCGCAAACTCCGCTCCAGGTCGTCCAGGCTCTCCATCTCCAGAGAGATCAGCGGGGGAGAGGGGAGAGCCCAGAGCAGCGGGAGGACGAAGGAGTAATCTATGACCCCGCCCGGTGCATCCAGGGGCAGGTGCTCGTCCTCCACCCCCCGATGGTTGTTGATATGACAGTGGGCCAGGCGGTCCTGCAGCCGGGCCAGCCATCCCGTGATGGGAATGGAGTCGGAGTACAGATACGCGTGGCCCACATCCAGACACGCGGCCACTGACGGGGAATCCACCCAGTCCAGGATGCGCCCGATCAGGTCCGGGCTGGGCTCCCACATGTTCTCCAAAACGATCACCAATCCCAGCCGTTCCGCCTCCGCGCCCATCTCGGTCCAGAATTCCACCTGCCGCTGGGTCCACCGGCGCAGATAGCGGGCGTTCCGAATCCAGGGGAGATAATTCGCGTGGAAGACAACGTGCCGGGCCCCCAACTCGGCCGCGATGCGGAGGTTGAGAAGGTACCGCTCGCGGGTGATGTGGACGATTTGTCGGTCCTCGCTGGCACTGCTCATATCGTAGAAAGCGCCGTGGAGGGCAATCTCCCCTTCAAATCCTTTCAACAGGCGCTGATGTTGCTCTACCAGCGCAGGCCAGTCGCCGTCCAGCAAGTCCGGGTTGTATCCGTAGACCTGAATCTCTATGCCGGTGCCGTAGTCCCGGGCGAGGGCGATGCAGGGAGCGATGTCGGGACGGGGCGTAGCAATCGCCAGACGGTCCATGCTATCGCTTTCCTTTTCCCGCCCAACGCAGGTTGACGATTCAGCGCTGACGGAAGTCGCCCTTTCTGAGCCTGCGGCCGATGGTCGGCTTTCGCCGACCTCACCCCACCCCCGGCGGCTTCGCCGCCACCCCCTCCGTGCCGCCGACGGCGGGGGAGGGGAGAGGAGGCCTGAATCGTTACAGCAGGTTTACGTCGTCGGTCCTTCCTGCTCCTGCAGATGGAGGTCCGCCAGGACGACCAGCACCGCCAGCAGCAGGCGGGCATCCCGAAGGGAAGAGGCCCACGCCTCGGCCTGGTAATGAGGGCCACGAGAAGGACGCCGAATGGCACCCACCGGTTCCCCCCAACGGTGTTTCTCCCTCTCCGCGGCCCTTTCCAGTTCGGCAACGTCCAGGTCGGCCAGGCTGACCGCCCCGAGGTCGCCCTCCGCGGCCGGTTCCTCCCCACTCTCTGAGGTGTACAGAAAGATTTCGTAGAATGGCTCACCAAACCGGTTCCCTACGGCGATGTACGGAGTGTCTTCCCACTGGAAGTGATAGCGGGGCAACCGCAGGAGGAGCATGTCCACCAGTTCCCACTCTTCCGTCACCACCAGTGGAGTCTCCCGGTCTGCCAGGACCACCGTATATTCACCGCCCCACGGCCAGTGGGAGAGGGCTGGCGGCTCTACCCGGCCCAGGGGTTCCCGGTTCGGGCCCCAAAAGGTGATCTCCCGGGTCGGATTGGGGAGGAAAAGGCCCGTCGGTTCGGCCAGGTACAGCGTCCGATCGGCCTCATTGGTGACCCGGTACCGGTACGCCTGGTGCTCCGAAAACGTCTCCTTGTATACCCGAATCATCCCCCTACTCCCTACTCCCTACTTCGTACTCCTGCGATCAACGCTTCGGCGGCGGCGCGGTTGACCTCCCGGAACTGGGTGCCGGGCTGGGGCGGCCCCACGATGCCCTTCTCCTCCAGCAGTTCAATGATGCGGGCGGAACGGGTGTACCCGATGCGCAACCGGCGCTGGAGGAGGGAGACCGAGGCCCGGTTCTCCGCCAGCAGGACCGCTATCGCATCGGGGATCAGGTCGTCCTCAAAGAGAGCAGGGGGAGGGGCCAGGTCGGGGCGGAGGGGCAACTGGACCAGGCGCGCCTCCTCTGCCGGCCCGGCGGGCATCGGCGACGGCGGTGGCGGCGGCGCGACCCCTTTCCAGTATCCGATCAGCCGCTGCAACTCGGCGTCGGAGACGAAGGCGCCCTGCAGGCGAATCGGCTGGGGCGAGTCGGGGGCCATGAAGAGCATATCCCCCCGTCCCAGCAGCCGCTCGGCACCTGGCATATCCAGGATGACCCGCGAGTCCACCGACGACGCGACCGCGAAGGCAATGCGGGCCGGGAAGTTGGCCTTGATGAGGCCCGTCACCACGTCCACGCTGGGGCGCTGAGTGGCGATAATCAGGTGAATCCCCGTCGCCCGGGCCATCTGCGCCAGACGACAGATGGCCTTCTCCGTCTCCTGGGGGGCCAGCATCATCAGGTCGGCCAACTCGTCCACCACCACCACGATGTACGGCAGTCGCTTCAGGTCCGGGCGGCCGGGAACCACCCGTTCGTTGTAGTCCACAATGTCCCGCGCGCCGACGGAGGCGAACTGCCGGTAGCGGCTGTCCATCTCCCGCAGGACCCAGTTCAGTGCCCCGACCACCCGCTCCATGTCCACCACCACCGGCACCAGCAGATGGGGGATGCCGTTGTACGGGGTCAACTCCACCCGTTTCGGGTCCACCATCAGCAGTTTCAGGTCGTCCGGCGTGTTCTGGAGGAGCAGCGCGGTCAGGATGGCGTTGATGCAGACGGACTTGCCGGACCCGGTGGTCCCGGCGATGAGCAGGTGGGGCATGGCCCGCAGATCGGTCACGTATGGGGCTCCGGAAACGTCCTGGCCCAGGGCCAGCCGCAGCGGGGAGGAGACCCGTTCCCATGCCTCGCTCTCTATGATGTCCCGCAGGGCGACCAGTGCGACCTCTTCGTTGGGCACCTCAATACCCACCAGCCCCTTGCTGGGCACCGGGGCCTGGATGCGGATGGAACGGGCGGAGAGGGCCAGCGCCAGGTCGTCCGCCAGACTGACGATTTTGGCGACCTTCACGCGCGTCTCCTTCCCCCGGCTGTTGGCCACGAAGAGCGGCTCCACCCCGAACTGGGTGACCACGGGCCCCCGGTTGATCTCTTTGACTTTCACCGGCGCCCCCAGACTGGCCAGGGTCTCCTCAATAATCCGCACCTGCTGCCGGATCAGTTCCTGGTTGATGTCCTGATCGCTTCCCGGTTCCAGAATCTGGTCCACCGGAGGGAGTTGCCAGAGGGAGCCGCCGCCGAGGACGCGCGGGAGGGCGGACTCCACAGCGGGAGGCGGGGGACTGGGGACCGGACGGGGCGCCGTCGCCGGGCGGGGCTGGGGAGCGACGGCGGGTTCCTGAACGGGTGGCGGGGCCGGCCGCGCGGGCGGAGCCGGTGGCGGGGCCGGAGGACGGGGGCGGGCGCGGGCCCGTCGCTCTTCCTGCTGTTGTAGCCACGCGGCGCCTGCCCGGACCATCTCCGCCGGTGAGACGCCCAGTACAAAGAAGATGCCCAGCAGCCAGGTGACGAGAAGTACCAGAGCCGCGCCGGCGCCACCCATCCCCTCCACCAGGTGGGTTGCCAGGTAGCGGCCAACGTGTCCCCCGCCGTAGCCCCGGTCGGCCAGTTCCTGGGGGGAGAGATGAGTCAGCCAGCGGCCCAGAAACTGGGCCGTGATCAGGAAGGCCAGGAAGAGCATCAGGATTCCAGCCACCTGCTCCGGTTCCGGCCGCGGGACGCGGTCGCCGAAGCGGCGGAGGATCAGGTACAGGCCGACCGCGCCCATCAGGATGGGCACAAAATAGACTCCCCAGCCGAAGGTGCGGCCCAGGAGTTGCACCCAGAGTCCCAGGAGGGTGCCGCGCTGGACGGAGAAGAGCGCCAGCGCGGTCAGCCCGGCAACCGCGACCAGGGAGTAGCCCAGAATATCCAGTTGGGCGTCCCGGCTCAAATGGATGCGCGGCTCCGGTGGGCGCTGGGACCGCTTCTGTTTTTTCCCTTTCCCCCTGCGGGTTGCTTTTTTGGATGATCCCATTTCTTGTGAAGTGGCGGGTTTTGGGATGTCAGCGGAGTCGCCGCAACCCTGGCCTTCCCGGTTATGAAATTATAGCATGTCTTGAATCTCCCGCAACACGGCTCGCGTTACGGGTGTATTCCATATGGACACCTGGGCAGTGGGTAGAGGCCCTCTTGAAAAACCGTAAGAGGCGCGCAAAGGGAAGAAACCTTTACGTCCTTTGCGTTCTTTGCGGTGAATTCCATCCCACCGCACGGGGCGCAATTCAAAAGAAGCGTAACTACCTACCACCCCCTGTTGCGTTGATCGTCAGGCGCGAGGGCCGTCCACGAATGGGCCACGAATACACGAATGACGGCGCGATTCGTGCATTCGTGAAACATTCGTGGACGGCTTGCCCCGCCAAACAGAACCAGGGTAGGTAATTACGAAGAAGCAGGTAATGGCACAGGTCGCAATTTTGCAGGGCCTGGTCGCTTTGCTGGACAACGGCGAGCAGTTGTCCTACAACTCTGGACATACCGATGGGTGCGTGTCCCGCTGCCGGTGCTCCCGGCAGATCTCCGGGAGAAGGGGCGTCAGAAGGGGCGAGGGGGATCTGCCCCCATACGCATCAAGTTAAGGCCCGCCTGGGTTGGCGGGTGCTCTTTCCGCCCGACGCTGAAACGTCGGGCTTATGTAGCAAAGCCCCTTCGGGGCTCGAAACAGCCCGCAGGGCTTTGTTGAATAAGCCCGACGGTAAACCGTCGGGCTTAAATTGATGCCAATGGGGCGAGGGGGATCTGCCCCCAGGGGGCCGGGCCTGTTCCAGCGCCTCCCGCACTTCCTGGATCAGCGGGTGGAAGGAGGGGAACTCCTCCCATTCTCTGGGGCGCGGCAGGGGAATCGGGATTTCCGCGGCCAGTGTTGCCGGACGGGACGAAAGGACCAGGACCCGGTCGGCCAGGAAGACCGCTTCGGAGACGGAATGGGTGACCATCACCACCGTGGTCTGGCGTTCCTCCCACAGGCAGGCCAGTTCTCGGGCCAGTTCCTCCCGGGTCAGCGCGTCCAGCGACCCGAAGGGTTCGTCCAGCAGCAGGAGGGATGGATCATGGGCCAGGGCGCGGGCCAGCGCGACGCGCTGGGCCATCCCACCGGAGAGGTGGGCCGGGTAGGCGTCCTCAAACCCCTCCAGTCCCACCCACCGCAGGAGCGCCCGGGCCTTTTCCAGGGCTTCCTTTCGGGAATGCCCGTTGGTCTCCAGCGGCAGCGCCACGTTCTTCAGCGCGGTGCGCCAGGGAAGCAACGCCGGCTTCTGAAACATCAGGCCGACCTGACGGACGGGCCGCGTCACCACCTGGCCGTTCAGCAGAATGCGCCCGGCGACGGGGCGAATCAGGCCTGCGATGAGCCGCAGGAGGGTCGTCTTGCCGCAGCCGGACGGTCCGACGATGCACAGGAATTCTCCCTCCTCCGCCTGGAAGGAGAGGTCCCGCAGGACCTCCATCCAGCCCTCCGGGCGGCGGTAGGCCATACAGAGATGTTCTACCTGCAAAATGGGAGTCCTCATAGAAGTCCTCTCTCCCCCTCACAAGAGTGTTGAAAGAGCCCCCTTTAAGGGAATCTTTCGCGCAAGGGGGTAATAAGAATATTGCTTTTGGGGCGACGGCTTCGCCGCCGCCCCAAAAACGGTCTTTATTTCTCCCGGTAAGAAGGCCTATATCCCCACTTTCCCGTCAACCTTCTCATCGCTGAGGGAGAAACTCGTTGGTGAAGGCCTTCTCCACATCCACTGGCCCGGAGAGGAGACCGGCCTCCCGCATCGCCTGAGCCGTGGCCTGCCAGGCCGCGGGGTCCGACCAGCCCGGAGGTTCCCCGTGCCAGTAGGGGAGCGTGGCCTCTAATACGGCCCGCTGGACTGCCTCATTCTGGTCCAACCCCTCCACGTACTTTCGGCAGACCTCAAAGGCCGCGTTGGGGTCGTTCAGGGCGTCCTGAAGTCCCCGCAGGAAAGCCCGGACGAAGCGGCGCACCTCCTCCGGACGCTCCCGGACCATTTTCTCGTTCGTGATCACTCCATTGGAGACCAGAGGGGCATAATCCGCCACCGGGATGAGGACCACCCGGTAGCCCGACTGGGTCAACTGGACCGGCTCATTGTTCGCGTAGACGACGGCCGCGTCCACCCGCCCTTCCGTCAGGCTGGCAACCTGGGTGTACCCGATGACCTCCAGCGACACATCCTCCTCCTTCAACCCGGCGGCGGAGAGGAGGGCACGCCAGCCGATGTAACTGGCCCCGAAGGTCTCCGGAATCCCTACCCGGCGGCCTTTCAGATCGGCGGGAGTCCGGATGCCGCTCTCCTCCAGCGCGACCACTGCCACCGGGAAGCGCTGCCACCAACTGGCGACAGTCACGACCGGGATGCCCTGGGACCGGGCCATGATAACCTGATCTCCGCTGGCGATGGCGAAGGGGAGTTCCCCCGCACCGACCAGCCGCACCCCGTCGGTCTCCCAACTGTAGTCAAAGGCCAGTTCCATCCCCTCGGCGGCGAAGTACCCTCGCTCCACCGCCATATACCACGGGGCGAACTGGACATTGGCGATGTACCCCATTGGGAGCCGAATCGTCTCCGTCGGACGGGAGCACGCCGCGAGAACCAGTAGAAGGATGCTGAGGTAGAGAAGAGAACGCGTTTTCATTGAACCCCCTCCTGAATGTGATGGATGGAATGTCCCCGGAGCAGGAAGCGCTCTGCCAGAGCCACGGTGCCGTAGAGGGACTGAGCCAGCAGGACCAGCATCCCGATGCCCACGAAAACCAGAGGGGTGTCGTAGAGTTGCTGGCCCTGCTTGATCAGGTAGCCCAGCCCCCGATTGGACGCGACAAATTCCCCGACGATGGCGCCGATGACCGAAAGCGTGGCGCCGATTTTCAGTCCGCTGAGCAGAACCGGCAGTGCGGCGGGGACTTCCAGCAGCCGGAACGTCTGCCAGCGGCTGGCCTCCAGGGTCCGCATCAGGTCCCGGAGTTCCGGCTCCACGGACCGGACACCGGCGACAGTGTTCACCAGAATCGGGAAGAAGACAGTGAGCGCACAGACCAGAATTTTGGAGAGGAGCCCGGTGCCGAACCAGATGACCAGGAGAGGGGCCACCGCGACGACCGGGACCGATTGGGAAGCGACCAGGTAGGGGGAGAGGAGCCGCTCAGCGACCGGAGAATGGGCCAGGGTGTAGCCCAGGGCCACCGCCACTCCGGTGCCCAGGCTGAGCCCGGCCAGAATCTCCCCCAGGGTCACCCCCGTATGGCGCCAGAGGGAGCCGTCGGCCAGAAGGACCCACAGCCGCCGGAAAACATCGCCGGGAGCGGGCAAGATAAAGGGCGGATACCCCAGAAGGCGAACCACTCCTTCCCACAGTCCCAGGAAGGCCAGCAGGCTGACGCTGATCCACAGGATTCGGGGGATTTGTCTCTCTCTCATCCGATCTCCTGACCAGTGGAGCCAAAAGAAAAGCCCCGCAGGCCGAACCCCGCGGGGCAGAGCGCGCGCCGGAAACAGAAGGCCCCGAAGGGGGACCCTCGGGGCCTGCGCGCACGGTATGGCCAGAAAACCCGGGCCTGGCGAAAAGCATCGGGCCCGGAGCATTCGGGCGGCTGCACACACCTTCTCCCATCCGGACTTTCACCGTCGGCTCCGGAGTGGGCGGCATTGCCGCCTTCACCGGATCGGCCGTCCTCCTGATCGGTTGGGGGACGGTTAGCGGGCTGTACCGCCGGTCGGGAATTCCACCCTGCCCCGAAGGTGTCGGCTTGCTGAATTATAGCAAAGGCTGAAAAGTTGTCAAGTTCCGACCCCAGCGGTGCGGCCTTGACGAAAGAGGAGAATTGGATTACAATATAAGTCGTGGCCAGGCGGGCCTTGCCCGCCTTTTTCATTGGCATGGAGCGCCGGTCGCTTCGCCGACACAGGCGGACAGCCTGCGCTACAGGCCAAAGCACTCGTTAGGGATTGGGAGGTACGATGGCACCAATGGAACTGAGCGCCCAGGTGCGCACGGTCATTGGCAAACAGGTGCGCCGTTTGCGGAAGGAAGGATGGATTCCCGCCGTTCTCTACGGGCCCGACGCGAAAAGTCAGCCCCTGCAGGTTCCGGCTGCGGAGGCGGAAGCGGTCATTGACCAGGCGGGCACCAGCCATCTGATCACGCTTTCTATCAGTGGCGAGTCATCACCCCTTCAGGTACTGGTGCGGGGGTTCCAGCGAGACCCCATTCGCCGCAACCTGCTGCATGTGGACTTCTACCGGGTGGAGATGGATAAGCCGATCACGATGGAAATCCCCATCGTTCTGGTCGGCTCCTCGCCCGTAGTGGACCGCCGGGAGGGTATCCTGCTGCAGGGGAAGCAGATGCTGGAGATTGAGTGTCTCCCTCGCGACCTGATAGAGGCGGTGGAAGTGGACCTGAGCGCCTTGACCGAGGTGGACCAGCAGATTACGGTGGGGGACCTGGTGCTTCCTCCCACCATTCGGGTTCTGGACGATCCGGATGAGATGGTCGTACGGGTCACCCCGCTGGAGGCCGCCGAAGAGGTGGAGGAAGAGGCTCCCGCTCCATCGGAGGCGGAACCCGAACTGGTCCGTCGCCGGAAGGTGGTGGAGGAAGAAGAGGAGTAGAGACGACCAATCAGCAAGGTTGGGGAAAGAAGCCTCTTTACGGTGGCGAAGCCACCGTAAAGAGGCGTTTTTTTATCTCGCTTGACAACCTGGCATTCTGGACTATTCTATATCGTAGAGAACCAGCGTTCACTGGCGCCCCATTCCGGAGAAAGGTGTGGCGATGGAGCCCTGGATCGGGTGGATTCGTCTGGCGGACGGGCAGCGGCAGACCGGAGCACATCCCGGCGGCGCCTGGCTCACTCCTCCTCTGCATCCGGCCCCGGGTCGGGAAAGCGAACGGTTCGCGATGGCGCTGGACCTGACCGGCCCGGCCCCTTCTCGCCTCTACCGGGAAATCCGGGACGCGGCGGCCCAGGCCTTCTGGTCCACTCCCGGAAGCCCGATCGCGGCCCTGCGGCGGGCCGTGATGGCAGCCCATCGCACTCTGGTCCGCTTCAACCGGCAGGTCCCCTCGGAGAGTCGTTGTGTGGGAAATCTCGTCTGCGCCGCGCTGCGGGCCGACGAGGTTTTCCTGGCTCATACCGGTATCGCCTGGTCCCGCGCCGTCTCCGCCGACGGCGATGAACAGCACCCCGACCGACCCCCTCCTCCCCTGGGAAGCCGGTCCTACGCCGAAATGGTCATTGCCTATATCCCGGCCCGCCCCGGCATGACGCTCTTGTTGGCCACTCAGAACCTCCTGAACCTGGCCACGCCGGATGCTCTGGACCAGATCCTCCAGCGGGAGGAGGAGGATATACTGGACGGTCTGGAGCAGGTGGCCAGCGGGGAATCTTTGACGGCCATCGTGCTGCGCTGGCCCGTGGAGGACCTGGCCCCACTCCCGCCTCCACCCTCCCCACGCCGTCGAGCAGCACCCCTTGCGCCGGAAAAAGTTTCCGCGCCTCCACCGCGCGCGCCGGAAGGGGAGAAAATCCCCAAACCGGTTATCCTTCCCGAAGAACCGGCTTCCTGGGAGATCGTCGGGGAGGAGATGGGAGCGGAGATGACGGAGCCGGAGGCCTGGCCCCGGGAGATAGAAAGTCCCTCCCTGGCGCCTCATGAGGGGGCCCGTCCGGGCAGAAATGGGCTCGGGGGCGTCGCGGCCATCGGCAGGGGATTGGCCGCAGGCGCGGCCGCGATCGGCGGAGGGCTGGTCAGAGGGGCGTCGGCCCTCGGCCGGAGTCTGGGCGTGGCCGTGTCTGCCGCATATCGCGGAACGCGCACCCTCTTCCGGCGCGCCCTTCCGGGCGCGGAACGGCGTCGGGCGGTCAACATACGGACACCCCGGCCCGTTCCCCAGGAGAATCCGCGCCGGATGGCCGCGCTGGCCATCGTCATCCTCATCCTGGTTGTCCTGGCGACGCTTATCGCCTGGTTCCGCTACGGTCCGGACCTCCGGCGAGGGCAGGTCCTCTCGCAGGCCCAGGAGCACACGCTGGCCGCTCAGCAGGCCCCTCACCCGGAACTGGCCCGTCCCCACTGGGAGGCCATCCTGACCCTGACCGCCGACTACGACGACCCGGAGGCCCGCGCACTCCGCACAATGGCCCAGGACGCGCTGGATCAGATGGACGGCGTCATTCGGGTGGCCCCGGCACTTCTGGCCGACGTGGGCAACCAGGTCTCCCGGAACCGCCTGGTGGCCTGGGAGCAGAGTGTGGCTGTCCTGGAAGGCCAGGGGCAGGTACGCCGCGTGTTGATGGGCGGCGGCAGCGAGGTGCTCTCCCTTCCAGGAGCGCCCCCTCTGATAGACATCGCCCGGAGTCAGCCGGGGCCGGGTCAACCCTCGTCGGCACTGCTCATTCTGGGGGCCGGAGGGCTTCTCTGGGCGTACGACTCCCGCTGGTCGGAGGCCCGGCCTATAGCCCTATCCGCCGTCCCCGGAGGGCACGACCCGGTGGCGATGGCCGCGTACGGGGGACGGCTGTATCTACTGGACCCGGCGGGTGGGCAAATCTGGCGGTATCTCCCGAAGAACGGGGAATTCGGAGGAGGGGCGGAGCCATACTTTTCATCGGATCCGCCGCCGCTGAGCGGGGCCCGGGATATGGCTCTGGACGGCAACATCTACGTCCTGTTTGAGGACGGGGAAGTGGCCCGGTACCTGGAGGGACGGGCAATGCCGTTCGCGATCGCCGACGTCCCGCCCCCTCCGCCCCACTTCATCGCGCTGACCGTGGACCCGGACCTGACCAACGGCCCGGTCTACCTGGCCGACGGAGCGTCCGACCGCATCGTGGTGCTGCGGGATACGGGGGTGTTCTGCGCGCAGTTGCGTCCTCCAGGGAATGAGTTCCGGGGCCTTCAGGCCCTGACGGTCAGTGAGGCGGGGGACGCTCTCTTCGTGCTGGCCGGGGGGAGGATATATCGGGTGACCATTCCACCCCTGCCCTGCCGATAGGGGGACAGGTTGTAGGGGCAACCCTTGCGGTTGCCCCCCTGGCGGTCGCCCCGGGGCAGGGGCAAGCCCTGCCCCTACGATGGGGGTGTGGGGGCAACCCTGGCGGTCGCCCCGGGGCAGGGGCAAGCCCTGCCCCTACGATGGGGGTGTGGGGGCAACCCTGGCGGTCGCCCTGGGGCAGGGGCAAGCCCTGCCCCTACGATGGGGGTGTGGGGGCAACCCTGGCGGTCGCCCCGGGGCAGGGGCAAGCCCTGCCCCTACGAGGGGGTGTAGGGGCAACCCTTGCGGTTGCCCCA
>Ga0197142_1001119_pt1 | contig 24831 bp, 30 predicted proteins | sample GBS60_MetaG_FD_148614 | JGI IMG/M metagenome (GOLD analysis project Ga0197142, IMG submission 148614) | Sediment microbial communities from Great Boiling Springs, Gerlach, Nevada, United States - GBS 60_MetaG | ecosystem: Environmental > Aquatic > Thermal springs > Hot (42-90C) > Sediment... | reverse complement strand
GTATACCAACGTTAACGGTCCTTGCTTGGAATAATGGATTAGCATAGAATATACTCTCGTACTCCTTCAGTCTACTCCTAAAGTACTTGACATGCTTTGTAGCCTTCTCTATGAATGCATCAGGAATATCGTTCCTGACACCCCCTGGCACAAAGTATGCATGTGTAACCCTTGCACCAGACGCCATCTCAGCCAAGTCTATAAGTAACTCTCTATCAGCCATAGGCCACATGAACATAGTTGAATGGCCTAGGAATATGCCGTATATAGCAAGCCAGTATAACTCAAATATGCATCTATTGATCTCTGCCATTATAACCCTGATGTACTTGGCCCTCTCAGGTACCTGTATACCTAGCAGCTCCTCAACTGCTAATACATAGGGGTAGAGGATACCACAAGAGTCTGCTATCATAGGTCTCTCCAGATGGGGTATATTCTGTATATAGTTTCTATACTCGCACATCTTCTCCTCACCTCTATGTACATAACCAGGGTCAGGGAACGCCTCTGCTATTATATCGCCATCCACCTTTATTATTAACCTGAAGTGCCCAGAGCCAGGATGCTGCGGACCTACGCTTAGAGTCAGTATACCTCTATCCTCTCCTTCCATCTGGAAACCTGGTATCTCTCTGACTCTATCCTTGAGCGTCTTATCCTCCTGCTGCATATGTATCACTCTTCCCTCCCCTTTATATGGAAGTCTTTCAGCAATGGAGGTATATCAGCCCAATCCTCTGGTAGTAGTAATCTCTCGAGCCTTGGATGCCCCTCGAATACAACGCCCAGCATCTCGAATGCCTCTCTCTCATGGTACTCAACACCTCCATACACTGGTAGCAGTGTAGGCATCACAGGATTATCCCTAGGCAGGTGTACAGCAAATGCTAATACGAATGATCTATACTCATCCCTACTGCATGAGCCTATATGATATACAACCTCTATGGTGTTCCTCTTAGGATAATCTACTCCAGATACGGATATGGGATGGTCGAACCCTAATTCATCTCTAACGAATCTGGCAAGTTCTAGAACATGATCCTTGCTCACATCTATCCTTATCCTTCTAGGTTTCAGATAAGATACCCTGATTCTGTCACCGAACCTAGAGTTTATCTTATCTGCTAGTACATTCTCGACATACAACCCATCTGTACTCTGACTCATGCTTATCTACTCAGATCACTCATCTATCTGAACCTTGTACGCTTTATCTTCTCTTGTAGTAGTATACAGCCCTGTATCAATGTCTCTGGCCTAGGCGGGCATCCTGGCACATACACATCTACAGGTATAACTCCATCTATCCCAGGGAGTACATTGTAAGAGTCAAAGTACAATCCTCCAGTTATGGCGCATGCGCCCATCGCTATAACGTACTTTGGATCAGGCATCTGATCGTATATCATCCTTACTCTAGGGGCCATCTTCCTTGTAACTGTACCTTGTATAACCATAAGGTCACATTGTCTCAATGAACCGAAGGCCTCTATTATGCCAAAGCGTTCTACATCGTACCTTGGACCAGATGCTGCACCAAACTCAAGGCTACAGCATGCTGTCTCTAGATGCACAGGCCATAGAGACCATAATCTACCCCAGTTTATAGCATAACCTAAGGGAGTATCAAGTGCCTTAACTAATACCTCCGATAGCTTGCCTACAAGTACATTGAAGTTCGTGGGTCTATCATGATGATCACTTAATATGCTCTCCTTACCCTCACGCTTTGGGGTTAATAACTCTCTGAGCATCTAAGATCATATACCCTACTCTACAATCTTATTTATATCTTATGAGCATATAAATAAATAGTGGAAATACTCTAAGGTGTACATGGTAAAGGCTTACGAGGTACCAGCCGATCTACTCATAGCAAGGTTAGCAAGGTACCTCAAGGATGAGGGTATAGTAAAGCCTCCAGAGTGGGCAAAGTACGTTAAGACTGGGGCACATACATCAAGGGTGCCACAGGATAAAGATTGGTGGTATACTAGATGTGCCTCACTACTCAGGAAGATCTATATACACGGACCGATAGGGTTATCTGATCTAGAGTCTGAGTATGGGGGTAGACAGAGGAGGGGTTCTAGACCATCCCATCACAGAGATGCTGGAGGAGCGATAATAAGGAACGCTCTACACCAGTTAGAGGATGCAGGCTATGTATCAAAGATAGATAAGAAAGGTAGAGTACTCACTAGCAAGGGCATGGAGGTTGTGGATAGATACGCTAAAGAGGTATTCGATGAACTACTCAATACCATTCCTGAGTTAAGTAGATATGCCTAACCATCTATATCTATTATTATCTACAGATTAAGCAGATAAAGAAAATTACATTTAAATATAAAGTTCGCTCTCTGATCATTATGGCTTACTATAATAATAATGAGAGAGCAAAGGAGGAAGAGATAAGACAGATGCGTGAAAGAGCATTGAGAATACTCCTAACACCCGAGGCTAGACAGAGGCTTAACAACCTTAAGATGGTTAGGCCTGAACTAGTAAGTAATGTAGAGGATTATATAATAGCCATGGGATCACAGGGAAGGATAAACAGAGCCCTGACAGATGAGGAGCTGAAGAAGATACTACTACAGATACAGAGCAGTAGAAGAGATTTCAAGATAAACTTTAGAAGGTAATCATGCGTATAGTAGATCTTACAAGATTAATAACCATAGACATGCCTGTATTCGAGAAGCGGATAAAGCCTCTTACTATACCATGGTCTAGGATGGATATACATGGATACGATCTAGAACTCATCTTCATGAGTACTCATACTGGCACACATATGGATGCACCTAGCCATTTCAATAGCAAAGGTTACACTGTAGATGAGGTGCCATTGGGTAACCTTATCTCTGATGCTATACTACTAAGGGTTGGTAAAGGTGCCTCTGAGTATATAACCAGAGAGGATGTATCAACACTGGACGATCTGAATGGTAAGACTCTGATAATATCCACAGGATGGGAGCATAGATATGGTGAGGAGGAGTATCTCAACAGTAACCCTGGTCTTAGCAGTGATGCTGCAGAGTATCTAGTTGAGAAGGGAGTGATCCAAGTAGGTATAGATACCGCAAATATAGATAATGCTGAGGATCAAACATTCACAGTGCATAGAATACTCTTAGGTAACAACATAACGATAATAGAGAACCTATGTAACCTTACCACTCTAGAGAATAGGTTCAGGCTTATAGCATTGCCCTTGAAGTTAAAGGGTGCTACAGGCTCACCTATAAGGGCACTAGCTCTAAGTAAGTAATACGTTCTGAATACGCCTTTCTACAAACAGGAGTACCTTACATTTCATCTCGTCTCATTTCATTATATTATATTATATTACATTATAAACTGAAACCTCTTGGTATAAGCATTCTTACTTAGTCTACCCACTATAGGTATAGGGTATGAACAGTATCTGCACCTGTTATGCTCATCTAGATTCCATGCTGTTATACTGTACCCGAACCTGCCTATGACTACGCTACTGCACTCTGGGCAGTATGTACTCTCATACCTATGCCCAGGTACGTTACCTATGTACACATACCTTAATCCTACACTCTTTGCTACTCTATAGTGCTTCTCAAGAGTCTCTATAGGCGTATTGGGTAAGTGCATCATCTTATAATCTGGATGGAATCTGAGGAAGTGTAACGGTACATCAGGGCCAAGTTCATCGTGTATGAATCTTGCCAGATGCTCTGCTGCATCAAGACTATCCCCTACCTGAGGCACTATAAGATCTGTAACCTCCACATGTATACTGGTCTTATCCCTTATCTCCCTTAGTGTATCGAATACTGGTTGTGCATCAGGTATGCCTATGTACCTTCTAACGAAGTTACGCTCCCCACTCCCCTTGAAGTCTACAGTTATACAATCCAGGAACTCCTTCATCATACCTACAGACTCTGGTGTTGCATAACCATTTGATACAAATATATTGAATATTCCTCTCTCCCTAGCTATAACACCACAGTCCCTAGCATACTCCATGAATATAGTAGGTTCATTGTATGTGTATGCTATCCCTTCACAGCCATAGTAGTACGCCTCCTCCACTATCTGCTCAGGTGTCATCTCTAGCCCCTCTACCTTCCTCCTCTGACTCAGATCGTAGTTCTGGCAGTACTGGCATAACCAGTTACAGCCTGTAGTTGCTATGGAGTATACCTTACTCCCGGGATGATAGTGTACAACAGGCTTCTTCTCTATTGGGTCTATCTGCCCTGCTATAACTCTACCATACACAAGTAGGTATAGTCTACCTTGTATATTGCCTCTTACACCACATAACCCTATCTTGCCCTCTGGTATAGAGCAGTATCTGGCACATGCAGTACACCTGGTCCTAGAGTCCTCCTTTGTGTAGAGTACTGCTTCCCTTCCTATCATGAGTATTATTAGTTATCGAGGGATATAACCTTTCTACTCTATTGAAGTCTTGTAGAGGGATGGATAGTTCATCTCAACACCATCTCAAGGACCATATACACTCCTATCTCTCCTTAACAGAATCACTCTATACTACTTACCTCTTACTTGTAAGGGAGTTGTTCAACCAGTGTATGCCTTGTGTGGTTATCCTATACTTCACACCATGTTCAGTACTCTCCTTCTCGACATAGCCCGCCTTGACCAGCTCGCTCAATCTAGAACTTACTGATTTCTGTTTAAGTGCTGTCATAGATTGTATCTCTTGGGCTGAGAGGCTTGGGTTATCAGATCTCTTCAACTCGAATAGTATCCTAGATGCTACAAGCTGTAATGCTATAACCTCCTTATCACTTAGCCTCTTGGTACTCTCGTTTATGACTCTAGGACCTTCGGGCGTTATTCTTATATACTCCCCGAACATCTGCATGAGTTGAGTGAGTGAGTAGTTCAGAGTTATCCTACTTGCGATATCAAGGTTAGGTACCATATTAATTAGGAATCTATGGATGGAGTCTAGTACAGCCTCGGCTGAGCCTCTGAACTCCACGCTTGTATCCTTAACCTTTACTACTGCTGTGACCTCTATACTATCCGTAGTATCTGTATCTATCAGACCCTCCATTAGAGCACACCTGTATCATAATCATTGAGCAGTTCCATAGACGCTGTGTATACAAACTCATTATCCTCCCCCTTGAACCTCCTTAACTTTCCATGCTGTGCAAGCCTTAATAGTGTTACTGCTACAGACTGCTTCGGGTATGGTAGACCATAGTACTCTAGTACCTTCTTAACATCAGCTAGTCTCCTCTCGCTCCTCCCCCATGGTGTCTTGAATATCTTGAGTATTATATCACTCAATGTATCGCCCTTCTCTATGCTTATCTCTGGCGGTTCTACAACTGGAGTATCAGATGTACTATTTGTGGTATTGGTAGAGGGTAGAGATGCTAATGCAGATGATACCCTATCTAGTAATGATGGCATGCTATCCATAACCCGCTCTAGAGATTCTATTGGTGTGTCTATCTCAACCTCTACAAGCCCTATCTTGATCCTTATCTTTGTGTTAGACACATACTCTTCACGGTAGAGTACTATAAAACCTTTTTTGCTCTCAATATAAAGCATGATACATCTCAGTTGTGCTATAGTATGATGCAGAAGTTATGCGTATGTATATGCAATAATTGTACGATCGTTCAATTACTGTGAAGACCTTATCCTCCTATCTATCTCGTAGAGTAATAACTCTGAACCATCACCGAAGAGTTCTGTTAGCATGCCCTTTAATATACTCATATCAATATTCTCTGGGTTTATACTCCTCTTATTAAGGTAATATATTATAGCCTTGCTTGAGTTACTACCTAGTATAGATAATGTATCCACTAATATACTCCATAATCTACTCTTATCCACAGTTAAGGTATTATCGCTAATATTTCCCATATACTACATTCTTATACTAAATTACAAAGCATTTAGTATGTACTATTGTATACAAGCTAAGATAGATATACTTGAGCTTGAGTAGAGATCATACCATCGCTATGCTATCATAATAATCATCATTATTATAATAATAATTCACTGTGCTTCTTTATCTATGAATGATAGTATCCTTTCCCTTATCATTAGATTCACTTTACTTCCATCCACTCTGCCTCTGAGCCTGCTCATAGCTAATCCCATCAATGGGTTTATTGCATTGATACCCTTACTCTTAACTATATGCATATTCTCATCTATTATACTATTTATGATACTTACCAGCTCTTCCTCACTTATTGCCTTTATACCCAATATACTAATAGCCTCCTCTACGCTACCAGCCTTACCACGCATCAGGAGTGCGAGTATCTCTAGTATGGACTCCTTGGCTACCTCCCCCTTATCTACCTTGTAGAATACATCCTTTATATGCTCAACTTTGAGCCTTGATACATCCAATCCCTCCCTCTCAAGGCTGATAATACCCTCGCTCAATGTTGATGCTATGAACGATGGTTGGATACTCTTTATATTAGATGCTAGCTCCTCGAATAACTCAAAGTACTCAGAGTCGAAGACCTTCTCTGCCAATATCCTATTTATACCGTAGCGCTCAGATAGTTCATCTACATACTCATCCCATGGCTTAGGTACGCTACTCCCAAGTCTAGCAAGTGTGTCTCTGCTTATGGGTATAGGAGGGATATCAGTCTCTGGGTACATCCTTGCTGAACCAGGTCTAGGCCTAAGGTATATGGTCTTACCTTCAGGCGTGGCTGCTCTAGTCTCGCTGGCTACCCCCATGAATGCCTGCTTCAGTCTCTCTATGACAGCATGTACAGCATTGCTTATCTGCTCCTCAGGACCAGCGAATAGTATGAACGCATCTCTGGACTCTAACTTCATATACCTCCTTAGGACATCTACATCATTATCGGTTATACCATATGCAGGTAACTCATCAGAGTGGAATATCCCTCCTAACCCATAGAACCTTACTAGCTCACTCAACTCCTTGCCTAGTCTTATACCCTCAAATGGTTCATATGCAAATATTCCAGCAAGACCTCTTACTGATAATGCCTTAACCACTCCACCATCATCTAGAGCCTTCCTTATAACCTTCGATCTTGCATTAATCAATAGATGTGTAACATCATGGAGTGAGGTCTCTAGCTGTATACCCAAGTTTCTCAGTCTATCTGCTATGATATGCATCGCATACTGCCTATACATCTCATACTCTATGACACTCCTAAGTTGATCTAGCCTCTGTACACCTTTAACTTCTACTACATTATCACTCCCAAGTATTGATATGTTAACATCCTGTCTTATCGTACCTAATCCTCTTGCTACCCTTCTACTTGCCCTGAGTAATCTTCCTAGTGTCAATGCTACCTCTACAAGTTCATCTATACTTGCATTGATCGGCTCCAATGCTATCTCTACCAGGGGTACACCCAGTCTATCTAGAGCATAGGTTCTAGTACTACCATCATCGCTTATGAGTCTAGCAGCATCCTCCTCTAAGCATATGCTCTGTACCTTGATCTCTCTACCCTTGACTCTCAGTATACCATCAGTTGCTATGAGCATGGTCCTCTGGAACCCCGTTGTATTAGAACCATCTATGACTATCTTACGCATAACATGTATCTCATCAATGATCCTAGCATTCAACGCCAATGCTATGATGAGCGCAGTATCTAGTGCCTCTCTGTTTATATCGTGTGGAGGCTCTTCATCCATCTCAACCAAACACGATGAACCCTTACTCGCTAGATACCTCATCACTTTACGTTTAGAGAACTCGAATAGAGTTGCCTTATCGTACTCGCCCAGCTCACTAAGTACAGGTCTCAGTCTCCTTCTGAACTCATAATGGTACTCATCTGTCATCGTATTAGAGCATGGACAGAATAATTTCTCTTTGGTTGCTAACTGCTGGTGTACCTCAAACCCTACCTTAAGTCTTATCTCATATGGATCCAGTCTATTTACGTGCATATACTTACTTACTTCTTACACTCTTTATGCTATTTATATCATTATGTTGTTATTCATTCATTTATTTATTCATTTGAACTCCATCGCTATATCCCTGAGCATGATACTCCTAGCATCTGCAAAGTTAGCTAGAGCCCATGATAACTTTACATACGCTACCTCGGATAACATGTTCAATGGTACCACTCCTATGTTGAGCAGATCCCTCCCTGTACTGTATACACTCATCCTTAACCTGCCCCATATACACTGGGATGTCATATACACTAGCATCCCACTCTCTATAGCCCTCTTCAGGGCATCAAAGCAGTAACTCCCTACATGACCTAACCCAGTACCTTCTATGACTAAACCCCTATATCCATCTGATACAAGATACTCTATAATACCAGGATCGAAGTTAGGATGGAACTTCAATAACGCAGTCTTACCATCGAATCTACTCCTACACTCCACCCTCCTACTCCTATCTCTCATTGGTACCCTCACTTGCATATCTATACTATTCGAGTCTACATCCACATACGCTATAGGGGTAGTATCTATAGACTCGAATGCATCCCTACTGCTAGTATGGTTCTTCCTGACCCTTGTACCTATATGCAAGGCTATCCTATCATCACTACTCTCTGCATGCATGGATATGAATACACCAGCCGCATCTGCGTATGATGCAAAGAGTACAGAGCCCAAGAGGTTCAGAGAAGCATCCGATGACGGTCTATCAGATGACCTCTGCGAGCCTACGAGCACTACTGGCACTGGTAGATTCTGTAATGCAAAGCTCAAAGCTGCTGATGTATAATGCATAGTATCTGTACCATGCGCTACTACTACACCATCGTAACCCTGCTCGACCTTCTCCTTAACAGCTTCTGCTATCATACTCCAATGCCTATGTGTTATATTCTCACTGTATTCCTGAATCAAGGGATAAGTGTCTATAGATGCTATATCATTCAACTCTGGTACCATAGCATACAACTCATCTGCGGATAGTGCTGCTCTAACCCCTCCTGTCCTATAATCTATCCTACTCGCTATAGTGCCTCCAGTGCTTATCAGTGCTATCCTAGTCCTAGGCTTCTCCTCACTACCATCCTCTCTCTTAAGACCTGTAGGGGTACTAGTTATATCCCTTGCTCCTTCCAGATTGATCATATCTATTATATTATCTACACTCAGGCCTATGTTGTAACCACTCCTCAACTTTATCACTATATGCTCATCATCTGCCAACTCGTATCTGGGCATTATGATACCCCTGTACTCTCCTCCATTCACTCTAACCAGAACCTCTGCTCCCAGCCCTATGCCTTTCTCCTTGAGTAGTGAGTACGCTCTGCCCTTGTAGCCTGTAACCTCCACATTAACATACTATACATACTCTAACAAAAACCTTCCTTCATTTATAGATTATAAATAATCATTTATAAATTTATATATAATAATGAGTATCTCATAAATATGAAGGGTAACAAAGGAATAGATGAAGTGGATACTGAGATACTGAGACTCATATACAAGAACCCTTCCATAAGCCAAGTAGAACTAGCAGAGTCTGTAGGGTTAACACAACCAGCAGTCTCATTGAGATTGAAGAGGTTGAAGGAGATGAATATCATAGATGGACCTGCATACTCCATAGACCCAAGTAAGATAGGAGTAGAGGTTGTAGGGGTAGAGATAACAACTAATAAACCTTCGAGGTTGATGGAGAAGTTCAAGGACTGCTCATGTATGATCAATATATTCGCCAGTTATAACAGTGTGTTCATGCTTATGAGTGGAGAGAGTAAGGAGTTCATAAACTGCTGCCTACTCAGACATGTGTATGGGGATAATGATGTAACTAGAGTGGTACCTAGGGAGGTTAATGGCATGCTAAGGGCAGTCCGTAATCATACCAAAGATTATCTATACGATACTACTCCATGTGATGATGGTAAGTGTGGTGAATGCCCATATTATGTAGATAATGGTGGTAAATGTAACGGATGTCCCATGACTAAGTTCTACAAGGGCTTCTTATGAAATATCAGCAGTGATTGAATTAATGCCTGTACATGACCTAACATTTTCTTCTCTGCTAGCCTTACTCTTACTATTCTCTTCTACTCTAACTATATATCTTACACCAATGTAGTACTCATCAGTATGAATCTACAGATCTCTGCATCTTCTTCACATCTAAGACTATAACCTCCTTTGGTATATTTATCTCAAACATCCTCTCACTGGGCTGATTGAAGCTGAGTGTATGTATCAGCATCTGCTTGTTACGTATACTCCTCTTACCTATCCTTATACTAGGCTCAAAGAGCAGATCAAACGAGTATACGTATGAATTACCCCAGAGGGAGAAGGAGTGCTCTACTCTGTAGTATGGTATAGATAACCTTGGGGAGGGAAGATTGCTGGAAGAGTGGAGTATAGTCTTGGCATCGTAGAATCTATCATGGAACTCGTCCACGAAAGGTACCTTTGCATATACACTCTTCTTTATCCCCTTCCTCTCACATATACTAGAGTACTTCATGAACTCTTCTTCAGGGAGTATGGATAATCCGTATCTATGGTCATCGTATAATGTTATCCTTCTATTGACTATAATCTTGCCTACGCCAGATCTTAATAGCCTAGATATATTCTCTATGAACTGCTGTTCATTACACTCATAGACTGAGGTCATCTGAGCACCTCGCTTATCTTATCTATTGTAGTATCTGTAGCGTACATACTTATTATAGGGTCTTTGGGATAAGCGTAGCCTATCTCCTCAGAGATACTTACTGATTCGCAGTCTTTTGTGAATAACACCCTCCTCCAGAACTTGCCATCACTGACTACTGTAGCCTCGTACTCTCTTATAAACCCTAGATTCTTCAGTTGTGCCTCTATACTCTCCACTGGCGTTAGTACTGCTATTGACTTGCTCCTCAGCCTCATACGTTTATAATAGAGGATAGTAAATATAAATCTGCTCTTTATAGCAATATACTTGCAATATGGAATTATACTAATTGTGTATGTTCAATAGTTGAGTTTAATCGTTGATATAGTTTGTAACTTTATGGATGTAGTAGATGTACTATATAATGAATATTTATTTATTTACGCATCTGGGTATTATTATGGTATTTAGAAGGAACTATCAAGGCATTAGCGATACGTATTAGTCTATGATGTCTATCGATGGTTAATAATAGCTACCAGACAGAGTAAAACTTATTATATTCTATAAGCATACATAGAGTTATGGAGAAGAGCGTACAGAAGCTGATAATACTTACCCCAAAGGCTGCTGAAAAGGTAAAGGAGTTCATGAAGCAAGAAGGTAGGGACGACCTATACCTGAGGGTATACGTTGCAGGTGGGGGATGCGCAGGATTATCCTATGGTATGGGTTTTGAGGAGAATGTAGCAGAGGATGATATAACTATAGAGGAGCATGGAGTGAAGATACTCATAGACTCTTATAGTTCAAACTATCTTAAGGGCAGTGAGATAGATTACGTTGAGAGTCGGGAGCTGGCTTTAAGATAAATAATCCTAATGTAGTAAGGAGTTGCGCATGTGGTCATTCATTCAGTACAGAGTAGTATCGATAAATAGACTTACGATGAACAGATAAATGAATAAATAAATAAATAAATTATAATTTTTATCTTCTTCTTACTATACTCTCTAGTTGATTCTATACATTACATTTGTTGAGCACCGCATTGATAACAGAACTTTGCACTCTTAGGTATCTGTATACCACATTTTATACAGTACTTAACATCAGTTATAACACTTGCATGCTCCACACTCCTTAATGCCTTATCCTCGCTCACAAGCTCATTTATACCAGCAAGTACTCCTGCTATTATATCATCACTTATATTAAATACTGGTTTTATACTCTTCCCGTTCTGTTTCACTGTTAACTGTATCATAAGATCATGTTCATGTAACCCCTTCCTCCTGGAGATTATCTGTGCATTCTCTATATCAGCGGCATTTATCATGATCTCGCCTTTGTTGGATGTAAAGAGTAGTCTATTACTACCATCCCTGCTCCTCTCGAGTATCAGTTTACCTCCGAGTATCTGTTCATTGAATCCCGGATAGCCCTCGATATAATCGCAGTTATACACCCTCTTATCTAATCTCTCACTTGTTGTAGCAGTTGTAGTGACTACACTGTTGCTAAGGAACCTTATCTGATCCTTTATATATTTCCAGAGATTCGACTCGAAGCTCTTACCTTTGTACACCTTCACTAGCGTGGCAGTTATACCTACTATTGGTACTACAAATAATGGTACACTAGCAAGCATGTTCTTGCCCCATTCACCAGTCCCTATGGTAACCTCAAAGCTATCTGGTTTACCTTTAATGGTTATATCGGTACTCCTCCTTGCTCCTGCCACAGTCCTAAGAGCACTGACCTTCCTGGCTTGTATGAAGAACCACGATGCTGGTTCCGTAGGGTCCTTCGAGTATGCTACCTCGAATCCATTATCCTGTAGATACAGCTGTACTCTAGTCGCTAATCTCTCAAGGTCAACGTTAAGTCCTGTGAACCTCTCCGTCTTTGCCATATCCTGTATTATGGGAAGACGCTTATATTATTTACTACTAGGGGGAATCAATGTATAGATTAACTTTATCGAAGTCTCCTTGTGATACCTGGGGTAGTTCACTAAGAAGCATACTGTGAATAGTACAAAAAGAGTTTTATAGTATGGTGCATACAGATGCTTAGATGAACGGTAAGAGGATAGTATTGACAGCCGATAGGAGCCTAACGACCAACTACAGAGGTAACTTCCTCTATGGTTTCATAGCCTGTGGTCCATACGAGCTTGTACCAGAGTGGGTCTTCGATAAGGTATTCTGCCCTAGTGTTGAGACAGATACTGCTACAGGAGAGGCCAAGGTCGCACAGTGCGGACTTAGAAGGATAGAGAGTGCCCTGCTAAGGGAGTACAAGAGGGAAGAGGTCTTCATAGCACACCCAGATATGCTGGATAAAGCAATAGGCGAGGATACTAAAGTAGTAGGTATAAACGTGATGGACCCATTAGGCATGGCACCAGTCACTACCACTATGAGCCCAGAGAAGCTATCCTACATAGCTATGAAGTTCAAGCGCATGTGTGCTAAGATAATCCAGCTCAAGAAGAGATACGACTTTAAGGTACTTGTAGGAGGCAACGGTTCATGGGAGCTTGCTAGACCAGATAGGATGAGGATACATGGTATAGACTCTGTGGTTATAGGAGAAGCGGATGAGATAGCTGTAGACCTATTCAAGGATGCTGAAGAGGGTAATGTTAAACCACTGATACATGCGTATGTTAGGAGTATAGATAATATACCTGAGATACGTGGGCCTACAGTCAATTCACTCATAGAGGCTATGAGGGGCTGTGGAAGGGGCTGTGACTTCTGCGATGTTAATAAAAGGTCTAAGAAGGACTTTCCTCTAGAGAGGTTGCAGAGGGAGGCGAAGATAAACCTTGATTATGGATTCGATAGCATCTGGCTACAATCAGATGAGATACTCCTCTACGGTTGCGATAACAAGGACTACATACCAAACAAGGATGCTATAACATACCTATGGAGCGGGCTCAAATCACTAGGTGCTAGATTCGTTGGTACTACACACATGACACTCTCTGGTGTAGTAGCCAAGCCAGACCTGATAGAAGAGTTGAGTAGGATAAATCAGATGAGTAATGATAGATGGTTAGCAACTAACCTTGGTCTAGAGACAGGTTCGCCTAGATTAGCTAGGAGGCATCTGGGTATGAAGACCAAACCATTCAGCCCTGAGGAGTGGCCATGGGTGGTAGAAGAAGGTTGTAAGATACTCAACAAGAACTACTGGTTTCCTGCTCTAACCCTGATAATAGGCTGGCCAGATGAGACCCCAGATGATACTAGGGACACGCTTGAGCTTATAGAGAGACTGAGGGCTATGAACATGAGAGGGCTCATAGCACCATTGCTATACCAAGACTTCAGCGAGAGGAACTCCATGCACTTCAGGAACCTAAATGAGATGCAGTTCACTGTATTCTGGGAGTGCTGGGAGCATAACCTTCAGGTTATAAATGATATAATACCTATAATAGTGAGGAACAAGACCTATGGACCTATGATGAAGGTATTCATGACCGTGCTCATAAAGGCTGGCACATGGGCTATAATGAGATACCTTAGAGGCATATGCAAGGAACTATTTGGTAGAACCCCAGATGATATAGTAGAAAAGTATGCCAAGCCTCTGGTAGTCAGTAGATGAGTTACAGGCAGTATAAGTTAATTAAACGAATGAACTAATAATCTATATTATTTATAATTACCATATGCTGATTACTTATTGGTGTTAAGCATGATTCATCATAAATGAGTTCTATATAACACATGGTAAGTTAATGAAGATGTACCTTAGTATTATCTACTAATAAATAAATACATATATAAATAATTAAATAAATTATCCTCTAAACTCTACGTCTAGCAGATTCTATCCATCTCTTTACATCATCTAAGGTTAAGGTATAATCTCTGGGGGCCTTTACCAATCCTTCCTTTATACCCTTGTTAATTGTATTGAAGAGCTCTTGAGGATCGCTTTCAGCAAGCTTCTCCTTTGAGTCAACCTTAGCTGCTCTAACAAGCAACTCTGCTGCCTGCGCATCTATACCCTCTATACCAGCAAACTCACTCTCTACCATTAACCTTGCCATACCTACGAACTCTCTAGCCATCTTCTCACTTATACCTACACTGATCAGATCCTTTACATCAGCTAATGCAAGGTCCCTCACAGTGTTTATATTCCTTGATCTCAAGATGCTACCTATCTTTGTGCCTATACCCTCCATACTCTCTACTGGTACAGATGCCTTTGGCCTAGGTTGAGTTAACAGCGGTATAGGCTTCATATTTATGCTTATGGTGCTCATTGCGTCTTTGAATGCAAGATCTTCCTTACTTGCTGGTAGGCTAAACACAGTCATATTCCCCCTCTGCGTGACAAGTGCCTTGAGTTGTATATTAAGATCAGATATAACATAGGTTGTATCTGTCTCTTGTTTTATAGCATATTGATGGACATTTATAAGATCTCTCTGTAATGACTTTATAAACTCTCCAGCCTGAACCGTTACCCCTAAGCCTTTCTCCATCTCTGCGATTCTATTCTTAAGTTCTTCATTACCACGTTGAATATTGACTAGACTTGATTTCAACTCCTCGTTCTCTTTCCTTAACCTCTCCAACTCACTTTTAAGACTACTATTCTCTTCCTTTAACCTTGATAACTCATCACTACTAATATCATTACGCCTTACCATAACTGGCCACCATTATAGGAGTAAGTGTAATCCTGATTAGAGATTCATTGCCCCTATCATAGTAGTTCGATACAGTTGCATTTGATGGAGTGATCATTATAGTAGCGTTATCCCTATCATAATCTATAGAGCATCTAAGGTTGAGATATATCCTACTTGCTACGAATATTACACTGCTATTAGCCTCGATAGATTCCTTCATAGTATCATTTATGCCATAGTTTATGCTTTCTATGAGAGTACTCAAAAAATTGTTTAGGGTTGATGTTACCAGCATATCCATCTCCTATTATGCAGGTATCTGTGGAGGATTGTCCTGTGCTATCTTCTCTATTGCCTTCATAAGAGGCTGCGGTGGGGGTGCTGGGGCAACCTGTATCCTTATATAACTAGATGCCTCTGCCTTATACGAGTATGTATTTGAGTATTTTGCATCAACCGATACACTAGCGAACCAGAATCTTGCCTTTGCTTTTACACCTAACTTAAATTCGGTTCTTCTCTCCATGGTTATAGCCATCTTCACCTCTATCACACCCTGTTGTATCTGTAGCATAGTTGGGAGTATCCCAAAGGCTAGTGCATTTCCGCTTATAGTTCTATCTTCTTCGCTAGAATCTGTTCTCTTCTTGTATGTTATCGTAACTTCTGTATCTGCAAGCTCTTTTATCCCTTCTATAAAGGCAGTATTAGCCTCATTCTGTGCAGCAACAATTGCTAGTAGCAGGTTCTTTATCATCTCATCGAATGGTGCCGATGCTAATTCTTGTGCTATCGCACTGCCTGACGCCATATCTAATCAAGACGATCCTACTATTTAAGTATTTAGTGAATGTTATAATATGAAGCCGCATGTAGTTTCTATTTTTATATCCTATCCCATATATACCTCTCTAATTCTTTAATCATGAATGCCCTCGGTTCTACTATAAGCTTTAACACTATCAACTGCAAGTAGTATGGCATGAATACGAATCTGCTATGTATTGATGTATCTAACTCGAACGAGATGTTAATCTCATCCCTACTCTTATCATTACTTTTGGATAGGATTATAGAGAGATCACGCTTCCCTCTAAACTCATCTAACCTACTCTTGAACTCCTCTCTCTCCTCTACTATCCTTGTGTATGCTATCCTTATCGGATCATAGTAGAATCTTACAACCTCATACATGAACTGTATGAATGCGTTGTAATCATCTACCTTTGGTCTTATTGAGGCTATGATAACCTTAAGTACATTATCTAGCGTACTAGATGTGAAATCCCTCAGTATATCTATGTATTCTGGTATACCCTTCTTCTCATCCTCCATCCTTCTACTCAAGAAGTCGAGTAGTGATTCTGCTACCAGCGAGTCATCAAGACCATCTATAACATGGGTTGTAGTATATTCTAAAAGGGTGTTGTATATACTCCTATCCCTACCATCTACAAGCCCTATGAGTATCAATGCTAATGCTAGACTGTTCCCTTTATATACACCATCAGAGAGCATATTCATTATAACTCTATTATCTCTGAAAGACTCAGATGATAGTATGAGCAGTATGAGGGACTTTGGCGTTGGTCTGTAGATTGCCTTACCTCTGATGTTAATCTTATGGAGCAGTCCCTTCCTGTAAAGGAACCTCAAGGAGTTAGCATCTGCATCCTCTAACTGAGCAAGTATACCTATATACTTCCTGAATGTATTATGATTTAATATTCCTGGGAACGATCTTGATACAATGCTATAATCACTCTGCATAGATGGTACTAAATAAATATAGAATGCTAAATACGTTTCGTATTAATGAGGTTACTCAAGAATGTATTGAAAGGAGTACTAGATGAGCAGGAGATTAGACATCTTTATAGTTCGTTCGATATAATAGGAGAGATAGCAGTGATAAAGATACCTGAGAGTATTGCTAGCAAGAAGCATATGATAGGCGATGCTATACTCAACAATGTAAAGAGTGTCAGGAGTGTATATATGCAGGTATCCCCAGTCAAGGGGGAGTATAGGGTAAGGGAGTTGGAGTGTATATCTGGTATAGACCAACCAGTGACCATGTACAGGGAGCATGGTTGCATATTCAAGGTAGATGTAGTAAAGGTGTACTTCTCACCAAGGCTCTCAACTGAGAGAGGTAGGATAGCATCACTTGTGAGCGAAGGTGAGGTTATAGTTAACATGTTCGCAGGTGTATGTACATTCTCCATAGTTATAGCAAAGAAGCATCATTGTAAGGTGTACAGTATAGATGTGAACCCTCATGCTTATCAGCTCTGCAAGGAGAATGTGAAGATGAACAGACTAGAGGATAGAGTTATACCTGTACTAGGCGATGCAAAGGATGTTATAATAGAGCGATTAGAACGATCTGCTGATAGAGTACTCATGCCATTGCCTGAGAAGGCAAAGGAGTATATCAGATATGCTATACTAGCATTAAGAGAAGGCAAAGAGTGCTACATCCATTACTTTACTCATATAAATAGTTATAATAAGAAGGATGCAGCTTATAAGTGTAGGGATGAGGTAGATAAGCTACTACATGAATACGATCTAAAGAAGTACAGTATAGTAGATACTAGGGTCGTAAGGGAGGTTAGCCCAAGGACTTATCAGGTAGTATCCGATATATCTATTACAAAGTAAGTGCTGGTTAACACCTGAGTCTGTGCTCCTTCCTCTTCTCTGCATCTATCCTCGATGAGTACTCGTTGAGATCTACGAACCTCATACCTCTAACTAGTGTAGGGTTCACTCTTGCTATGGCCTTGTACATCTCTTGGGCTGTAACTCTATAGTATGGATGCCCCTGCTTCTGCGTCCTTAACTCTATGATATGGTATAACTCCCTAAGGTTGAGTCTCATCATGTATCTATACCTGTATGCCAGATTTACGACGTACTGTGCTATAATAGGATCTTTACTCATATTCTCGTATGCTTCTCTACCCTTATACATACACTCAGTGTACTCCTTCTCTAGACCAGCCCCGATGATCTCCTCTGGCATGATGTAACCATGTTCAACAGTCAAGAGCTGTCTATGCATGGTAAGTATCCTATGCCTATGCAGATCCCTGAATACGCCAAAGTCCGTGCATAGATCGAATGTATAGTATACATGCTCGAATGCCCTTAATGGTCTATGCCTTCTATTCCTTCTATACTTTGTATAATCATCTATTAGATTAGCCTTCTCCTCCTTACTCAATCTCCTTGCCACATCCAAAGCAGTAGAGTATGATATACTAGAGTGCTCGAATATCATTGCTGCTACTATCTTATCTATTGCTGTATCCTCTTCTTCATACTCTACCAATCTGACTGCTACATCAGTATCACTACCATTATTATTATGGTCTGCTAGCACTCTATCTACTCTGCCACTCATGTACTCTATCGTGCTCTTCAGATACTCCCTGAACTCCTCCCCGTGTCTACTCTTAACCCTCTTGAAGAATGGTTTCATGAAGAGGGATAGTTCATCGTATAGCATCTCCGCTATATGCTGCTCCTCCCTGAGTTTAGATGCAAGTAGTATATTGATGAGATGCTCGAATGCCCTAGCGTTCCCTGCTATACCTATGTTAGTAAGGGTAGATGCAGGTAGTAACCCCCTCAGTATATCCAATGCCTTTGCTCTTATGCTACTCTCATATGCCTTCTCTGCTATAACTATATCCTTACTATCCTTAAGATCATTGAACTTCACCTCTACTCCCCTAGTACTATCAAAGAATGTAAAGTTCTCTATAGGCTCTACCTCCTTCAGGTACTTCATCATAGGTTCTATGCACCTGCTGTATGTAGAGAATGCTAGATCGCATGTGCTCGTATATACATCATGATATCTAGAGGTTATCTCTTCACCCCTGTAATAGTTGTACCTGCCATCCATCATCTGGTCGAACCTCACGTACCTTGTGGACTTTTCTAGGTATGATAATCCTATCCTCCTATCCTCTATACTCTTCACTGCTATCTGTGATACCCCCTCTATAGCAACCTGTATCAGTCCTAGCTCTGCTACACTATCATCCCCATACTCTACTAACACTCGTTCATAGAACTCCTCCCCTCTATTGGGATTATTCAAGAACTCATCGAGGAATACCCTACGCATGCTCTTGCTACTCCTGCTGTACCTTGACATCAATGCGCCTCTATCTACCTGACTAGGAGTGGTTATAACAAAGAGAGGTCTCTCTACATTAGAGAAGTGTGACTTGAGTAACTCCCTCTCCTCATCAGTGAACTCTCCATGCATGATATACATCAAGTATAGCGTAATTTATCATTATCACCATTATCACTATCTTATAACCATCACTATCTATCTCTATATTATAGTGATCTATCTGATTACTGCACATATATCGGATGCGTCTATTACCCTGCCTACCATATGCCTATACTCATACAGTGCAGTACTCAAGATTATGAATCTGCCTCCCCTGATATGGGATGCTATCACTCTGGTCCTTATATCATCTATCTCTGCTATACACATTATAGTCTGTCTATGGTCTATAACTGGTCTACGCCTAAGTACTATAACTCTATCGTTACTATACACTCTATCACTACTATACTCCACATCACTCTCTATGCCATTGTACTCTATACCTCTGCAAGTAGATAGATGCCCCTCTATCAACTCATTATTGGTAGATGCTATCCATGCATTGCATGCACTGCATCTCACTATTACTCCATTACTCTCATCAATCACACGCCTACTTGCATATAAGAGTATATCTACATTACGTAATTTGCATACATAATATCAATCACTTGATTATCGTTTCACAGATTGTTTAATAAACTCCTAAATATATTTATTCCTTATAATGAATAAGCAGATTAAGAGAGAGGACGATGTATTCATGTTATATACTTTACTAGAGAGTAGGATAGAGATGCTTGAGGAGGAGATAGTAAAGCTCAAGGGAGAGGTGATAATACTCAAGAGATTGGCTAATAAAGGCAGTAGCAGTTGATCAAGTGCTCTGTTAACTTAAGAGCAACTAACACTAGATCATACCATGCTATCAATACGTAATAGAAGCATATATACTCAAGTTATATGCTATATACCTATACTATTCATCAAGAAGCCTAAGTAAGGTTTAGCATCTAAATGTCGAGAGCCATTAAAGAGATCACTGTACTATATGGAAGTGGTTACAATGCATGGATATCAACAATGTTAGAGATAGAAATAGAGAAGAAGAGGATAATATGTGTAATGATAGATGAAACGATTATAACGATAAATGATGTAGTGGTTATGATTATTATGAACCTCATATAAAAATGTACTTATTAATGAATATCTATAAAGAAATAACGCCATTAGCATGCTATAATTTCATAAAGAAACTGCGGCGGTTATATGGTAACAAATATACAATATATACCGATGGGGCTGATTATTACAATCAAGCTTGCATATGGTTAAGGATCAGACATCATGTATATGATCAAGAAGATAAGAATTAATGGAGATAGTCATCCAATACATAAATAAATGATATGACTGAATGTTTTGATGAATTAATTAATTATAACTCTCCATTCAAAGATAACTGCAATAGAGAGTATGTTAATAAGAACTGGTTCAGAGCATTCATGACATATCTTAATGTTAAGATCGATAAGTTCATAATAAAATTGATGGATTGTGGTTAATTTAACAGAGCCTTTAATTGATGTGGAATACTTATAATTGGATAATCTATCATCTCTTAGTGTATATAGTCATATTCTATCATTAAGTATCTGGGCGTTATGGTAGATCTATTAGGCTTGTTATTGAATTTTGTCCTATGGATGACTATTAAACTAAAAATAATATCACTAAACCAATGAGATTACTAGTTCTAATAATAATTAACTTGTCGTTATATTACCCCTTTACTCCTAAGAATGGTGTTTACCCACTAAATAGACGAATGTTTTTGTATCTATTTAGCCTTAATTCCCACCATCTTGAGACCTCCATTACTAATAAACTCAAGTTAACAGAGCCATATCTGGATCACTTGATTCCATGACATTATTCTTTAGTCCAATAACCATTGTATCTCATTAAACCCTAACATAACCTCCTTCTCTCCAAAAGCCATCCTATCATAATTGCTGAATGAATCTAGATAAATCTTTATATTTATACTGCTCTCACCTTAAGTATGAAGAGGGTTAAGGCTATAGTAGATGGTATAGTACAAGGTGTAGGCTACAGATATAATGTTAAGCATATAGCAATCAAAAACAAGATAAAGGGTTATGTTAAGAACCTTGATGATGGTAGGGTTGAGATAGTAGCAGAGGGTGAAGATCAAGCATTAGGGAGATTCCTGAATGATATAGGGATAAATAAGGAACCTATACTCGTTGAGAGTATAGATGTTAGTTATGAGGAGCCTACAGGGGAGTTTAAGGCATTCAAGATAATAACAGGTAGCTTAGAGGATGAGATGGTTGAGGGTTTTAGTACAGGAGCGATGTACTTTAACATAGTTATAAATAAACAAGATCTTATGTTAGAGAAGCAAGATCAGACATTAGCAAAGCTGGATCTTATGTTAGAGAAGCAAGATAGGATGTTAGAGAAGCAAGATCTTATGTTAGAGAAGCAGGATAGGATGTTAGAGAAGCAAGATCTTATGTTAGAGAAGCAAGATAGGATGTTAGAGAAGCAAGATCAGACATTAGCAAAGCTGGATGATCTGAAGGTTAGTATGGTAGAAGAGATACGTGCATTAAGAGAGGACATAAAGGCTATACTAGATAAGAGATTAAGCAAGATAGAAGAAGATATAACGAAGATAAAGATCAAGCTTGGTATGGTTTAACCTTGTTGGGAATTAAATGGAAAGACTAGCAACAACGGCTCAGTTAGTTAATGTTTATCTCTAGCATACATACATGCTACATCAGGTCATTAAGTTAATTAACAGAGCCTGATCAAGATCAAGAAAAGATTTAATGCAACAACGTAATAGCAGTATAGAATTGGTAAACCTGATGAATGGCAAGTTGGTAGCAGATGAAGTAATAGCAAGGGTCAGCAAGGCAGTCAGTATACTCAAGTCAAAGGGTATAGAGCCATCTCTAGCCACAGTACTAGTAGGAGATAATGAAGCATCTATAACCTATGTTAGGAATAAGCATAGAGCCTGTGAACAGGTCGGTATAAGGACCATAAACCATCATCTACCCAAGGAGTATACTACAGAGAATCTAATCGATGTGATAGAGATACTCAATGAGGATAAGAGTGTGCATGGCATACTCGTTCAATTACCATTGCCTAAGCATATAAATGAGTTCCTAGTCACAAGTATGATAAAGCCTAGCAAGGATGTTGATTGTTTGACACCATTCAATATAGGGCTTCTAGCGTATAATGTAGCCAAGTTAACACCATGCACACCAACCGGGATAGTAGAGTTACTCAAGTACTATGGCATAGATGTTGCAGGTAAGGATGTAGTTATAGTGAATAGAAGTGTGCTTGTAGGTAAACCACTTGGCATTATGCTTATACACATGGATGCTACTGTTAGTATATGCCATTCAAAGACCAGGAACCTTGCTGATGTATGCAGGGATGCTGATATAGTTGTTACAGCAGTAGGTGATAGATCAAGGTTCACACTTACCAAGGATATGGTTAAGGATGGTGCAGTAGTAATAGACGTAGGTATAGACAGGATCGATGGCAAACTCGTGGGAGACGCTGCATACGAAGTGAGAGAGAAGGCATCATACATAACTCCTGTACCTGGTGGCGTAGGACCTATGACTGTTGCTATGCTCCTAAGGAATACAGTTGTATCATGTTCACTCAATGAGGGTATAGATATAGGATCAGTATAGTATAGTCGATGATGAATGCTAAAGAAGATTTAAGGAGGAGGTTTCTACTACAGCGTGACTCCCTAGATAAGATGGAGAGAAGAAGGTTAAGTGAGATGATACAAGAAAGAGTAATATCATTAGATGTGTTCAGATCATGTAAGAGTATAGGTAACTACAGTGCTATAGGCTCTGAGGTAGATACCAGTATGATAGCAAGGCACTCATTGATGCAGGGTAAATCTTTAGCATACCCCAGGCTAATAGATAGCAGTACTATGGAGTTCAGATTGGTTAGAGATACATCGTTGGACCTTGTAGTAGGCAGATACTCAATACTTGAACCTTTATACTCATGTGAGTATATAGAGCCAGAGCTGCTGATAGTCCCTGCCATAGTATGGGATGAAGAGGGTTACAGGATAGGCTATGGTAAGGGTTACTATGATAGATACTTGGCAAGGTATGATAATGCTCTATCCATAGGGTTAGCATATGACTTTCAAGTATTGAGTAGTATCCCCCGTACAAGTAACGATGTGAAGGTTGATATGATAATCACTGAGAAGAGGATAGTATACACCGATTAGTAGATATGCTAATTATAGATTAGATATACTATATATAGATTAGATTAGTTTATAAGTTAATCATGGGTAGATTACCTGAACCAAAGTGTATGAGAGGGTAGTCTTAGATACTAGTATAGTTATAGACGGTAAGGTTAGTGATCTTCTCTCAGGGGATGAACTGAAGTACTGTAAAGAGATAATAATACCTGTTGCAGTACTGGATGAGTTACAGGCACAGGCATCGTTAGGTAAAGAGCAGGGATTCATAGGATTGAATGAGATAAAGAGGATAAGGGAGTTGTGCGCAGCGAAGAATATAACTCTAAGGTTCAAGGGTGAGAGGCCTAGTATAGAGGATATAAGACTTGCTAGACATGGTAGAATAGATGCGTTGATCAAAGATGTAGTTAAAGGTGAGGAGAATGCACTCTTATTAACAGCGGATTATGTACAGGCATTGGTTGCTGAGGCAGAAGGTATCAATGCGAAGTATATAAGCAAGGACGGGAAGGTCAGTCTATCATTCGAGGAGTTACTCGATGATGATACCATGAGTCTGCACCTTATGGAGGGAGTACCCCCGTTGGCAAAGAAGGGCAAACCCGGTTCATTCATACTGGTGAAGGTTAGAGAGGAGCCATGCACGCACAGCGAACTTACAAATATGATAAAGGAGATAAACGATGCATCGAGGGTGGTACATACAACCAATACAATAAGCATGAATGGTGCCACTGTTATACAGCTGGGCAAGTATAGGATAGCTATAACAAGACCCCCATTCTCAGATAAGTTAGAGGTTACGATAGTGAGACCTACAGTCAGGCTCACACTTGAGGATTATAGGGTATCAGAGAGGCTTATGGAGAGGCTCAAGAGCAGGGCAGAGGGTATACTGATAGCAGGACCCCCAGGCTCAGGCAAGAGTACACTCGCAAGTAGTATAGCAGAGTTCTACATGAGACAAGGTAAGATAGTCAAGACCCTAGAGTCTCCAAGGGACCTTCAGGTGGGCAGTGCTGTCATGCAGTATACATCACTGGATGGAAGCTTCAAGAAGGCTGCAG
>Ga0197142_1001118_pt1 | contig 24832 bp, 23 predicted proteins | sample GBS60_MetaG_FD_148614 | JGI IMG/M metagenome (GOLD analysis project Ga0197142, IMG submission 148614) | Sediment microbial communities from Great Boiling Springs, Gerlach, Nevada, United States - GBS 60_MetaG | ecosystem: Environmental > Aquatic > Thermal springs > Hot (42-90C) > Sediment... | reverse complement strand
TCCAAGCTTAAGAGATTCTATAACCGCTTCCCAGCCAACACAACAATAGCATCCATAACAAGATTCCTCCAATCTTTCCTAGCAATATACAACTGGGTGATCACCAATGGCCTATCTTGACATCATCTAATAATGGAAACAACAAGATTAAATAATTGATATGTTATTATATTATAATGGCTAAGGACATAAATTATGATGAGGATATAGAATCTCTACTTAACAAGCCTGTAGAATATATACTCACAACCAATGTTATAACAATGGAGAGCGATAAGAGCGTTGCAGATGCTGTAGCAGTTATGAAGGAGAAGAGTGCAAGGAGTATGCTTGTAACACATAATGGTGAGGCTATAGGAATAGTCACAAAGACAGATATACTATTCAAGGTGATGGCTCAAGGCAAGAACCCTAGTAAAGTCAGACTGAGGGAGATAATGAGTTCTCCTATAATAACTATATCACCAAAGACCAGCATAGGTGATGCGCTATCAGCGATGGATAAGCATGTACTAAGGCAGCTGGTAGTATCCTCTGGTTCTACAGTTATAGGTATTGTAAGTAGGGATGAGCTCTTTGAGATGATACATAAGGCAAGTATGAAGATAACACAGACAGCATTGAAAGGTACACCTGTATGTATAATAAATCCAAAGGCTATAGTATACGTAAAGGAGGCTATAGATGCCAAACTCTCATGTCCATACTGTAACTCGCCCTTCGATGATAAGGATGCATTATCAAGACATATAGACAGGTTACATATAGGCTCTGGTCTGCTTGAAGGGGATGTAAGGAGGATAGTAGAGTAAGTAAAAAGAGTATAGATAATAGTCTATACACTCTGGTATCTATCTGGTCTAGTCTAGTATCTATCTAGAGCCCTGGTCTGAATGGCTTTCCTTTCCTTAATGCTATAACTCTAGCAGAGAGCTTATCCCTTACACTCCTCTTATTTGTTTCTATACAACTTGATGTACCATGTTCATCAACAAACTCTATGGTAACGTTATCCATGAGGATATGGAGTGCGTTAGCTACATCCCTAGCTCTGTTAGGATCGCCATAACCTATCTTGATTATACATATATCAGCATTTATATCACTTACCAGTCTATGAATGGTATCTACTGTACTGTCTATAGAGGTGAGTACCCTACTATCTATCTCATCATGCATGTAGATAACGGTAAGACCTATCCTCTTGCCAGGGTCTATACCTATTAGGAGTATGTTCTCACCTTCAGTATTAAGCATCTTAACTATCTTAGCCTTTATTACAGCTGGGTCCCCTTTAAGCTCATCCTCGAATATAACTCTATTTATAACATGATTATTACCACTATACTCCTCCCTAGTTGTTATCACTATAGAATCGCTCCTCACATAATCCATCTCATCTGGTAGGATGGATTTGAACCTTATATTCAGTGAGCGTAATGTGTTTGTTATCTTATAGTAAGATCTAGGATTGAGTGTAGCTACGAATATCTTAACTTTATTAGGGAGGCTTCACCAGCTCTATTACTCCAACGTATATATTAAACCTTTTCCCTACTCACTGACAAGTCTATTCAGTATCATCTGAACTGCCTTATCCATGTTCTTACTTATATTGCTCCTTATAACACTCAGGTTCTTCTCACCCTCTGCTATTATTCTACCAGACTCTAACTCTGCCTCCTGCCTAGCCTCTGTTACTATCCTCTCAGCCTCTGTATTTGCTAGTGATATAACCTTCTCTTTAATAGCATCTATCTCCTTCTCTACGCTATTTGCAAGACTCTTCTTATAGTCATCTATACTCTTAAGTATGGAGTCTATATCGTTCTCGAGTGCAGAAAGCCTCTTAAGTATGATATCCACATTAGCACCCTCACTTGCATGTAAATTACTCTCCTTAGTATGTAAATTACTCTCCTTACTCTGCAACATACAACCTTACACCTTGGTACTATTAAATCATTACCTTGTGGTAAGGCTGAGTATAGCCTTTGCTATATCCCCATCAGCATCCTCTAGAGCCTTTATAGCCTCATCTTTAGATACATTAGCCTGCTGGATAACTAACATTATATCCTCCTCACTGAAATGCTTCCTCTCTATACCTCTCTCTTCTATCTCTCCTGCTATAACCTGATATATGGTAGAGTCCTGTGTCTTCAACTCCGCTACAGTAGGCTCTTTGATTATTATCTCCTTATCTCTGGTTCGTATTATAACCTCTTGCACACCATCCAACTCTGCCATGTTAAGACCCATCTTATCCAGCATACGCCTTACCTGCCTATTACCCCTGAACATAGTATACTCTTCCTCTTCTATTAATAAATAGTTTATTCCTATCTACTAATTCACTTATTCACTACTCTATACCTTCCTATACCATCCCTGATCTTCACAGCGACGCCATACTTCATACACTTGATTATGGATGAAGGTAGTACAGCCTTACCTACAGCTATCACATTCCTATCCCCATCTAGTACTGCTACCTCGCTATTCACATGTATATTGCTACCTACGTACTTGATATGCTTACAGAATACAGATCTGCCCTCTGCAACGTACTCTGCAACATCGTTACTTACTACTATACAACTATCCATGAATCTAGGGTTATGGATGAGTAACCTCGCAAGCTCTATACTTAATGCTATACCTCCATCGCTCCTGAATGTACATAGTATTGTATCATTTAGCATAACATACTTAACCTTCCCTGTACGCTTCGAGTACACGAACCTCAATTCATGCAGGGGAAGACGCTCCGAGACTCCTTTACCGAAGAGCACCTCTAATGTAGCAATGAACCTCCTCTTAGCATCCATCGATATTAATGATATAGTAAGCAATAAATTGGTAACTGCTATATAGATATGGAATAATAAGAAAAAGTCTATATAGATGAAGTGTGTAGAGTTACTATGCGTTATGAACAGACTAGAAGGATACAGCTTACTGGTAGATCATCATATATAATCTCTATACCAAAGCGTTGGGCAGAGGAGATAGGGATCAAACCTAAGGATGAGGTCATGATAGTCAGACATGGGCAGTATGCTATACAGATAATACCCAAGGGTAGTATAAAGCAGCAGAAGCAGAAGGAGGCTGTTATAAAGGTTGTACATGAGAATGCACATAGTATTGTAAGGAATGTCATCTCCCTATACCTGGTAGGTTACAATGTAATCAGCATAAACGCTAAGAACGGTAGGTTAGATCCAGAGTTGAAGAAGATGATAAAGGATACTGCAAGGAGACTGTTAATGGGTGTAGAGGTTATATACGACTCGATAAATAGTATGACTCTACATGTATTACTTAATGTAGCGGAGTTGAGTGTGGATAATGCATTCAAGAGGATGCTCCTGCTTACAAAGTCCATGCTTAAAGGCGCTATGATAGCATTGAAGGAGTCTAATACAGACTTGGCTAGGGAGATAGTATCAGATGATGATGAAGTGGATAGGTTCTACTTCTATATAGTGAGACAGTTGAATATAGCTGTAGAGAATGAGTATATGCTCTCCGATATGGGTATATTAAAGCATACACACTGCCTAGAGTACAGGCTCATAGTTAAGAGCATAGAAAGGATAGCTGACCATGCAACCAATATAGCACAGCAGGTTGTAGAGAATAATAGCATGATAAGCAATATACCCATAGATAGGCTGATAGACGCAAGTAACGATGCAATGGATATGATAGATAGGGTTAGCCTAGCATTATTCAAGATGGACTCCGTAGAGGCTGAGGACGTGATAGTTAGGGCAAAGAGGTTCAGTATCGATCTTGGTAATAATCCTAACCTTGTTACAAGATTCGTTGCGGATAACCTCAAGAGAGTAGTTGAGTATACAAGCGATGTTGGAGAGCTAGTACTTAATATGACTATAGAGGGCACGACCGGTTAATTAAGTGTTGTTTATGAATGATTGTTTATGAAGAGTAATCCAAGAGCGATGAATGATAAGGTTATCCTTATAACATACCCATATGATGAGTCTATTGACGAGGCTCTAGCACTAGCACATGCCGCGGGATACAGCGTAGTATACACTGTAACACAGAGGTACCTGCAGAAGTCAAAGTATGGCATAGGTAAGGGTAAACTAGAGGAGGTTAAGAGACTCATAGAGGAGTACAATGTTAATAGAGTGATAATGGATGAAGTACTCAAACCTACACAGGAGTACAACCTTGCCAAGGAGTTGAGTGCTGAGATAATCGATAGAGAGAAGCTGATACTCAACATATTTGAGAGGAGGGCTAGTACAGCAGAGTCGAAGATACAGGTGAAATTAGCACAACTCAGGTATGAACTTACTAGAGCAAGAGAGAAGGTTAGATTAGCAAAGAAGGGAGAACAGCCAGGCTTCTACGGATTGGGTAGATACGAGGTGGATGATTACTATAGAGATATAAAGCGTAGGATAGTTACGCTCAAGAAGAGGCTCGTAGATGTAGCAAAGAGGAGGGAGTTGTTCAGGAGACAGAGGAGTAGAGAGGGACTAACTAGCATATCACTTGCAGGTTACACATCCGCAGGTAAGACTACACTATTCAATACTCTAGTAGGTGAGTATCATGATACAGGTAAGGGTATGTTCACCACACTCTCAACTTATACTAGGGCTATCAATGTGAATGGCAGTAAGGTACTCCTATCAGATACCGTAGGTTTCATAAGTAAGTTACCAGCATATATGATAGAGGCGTTCAGATCTACACTTGAAGAACTGAGATTCGCTGATCTTGTTCTGCTAGTGATAGATGGTAGTGAACCTTTACATATTATAAGGAAGAAGTATTATAGTAGTACTAACATACTCAACGAGCTTCAAGTCTCTGAGGGCAGACTGCTGTATGTATTCAACAAGTTGGATCTAGTAGATGAGGAGAGTATCATTAATAACGTAAGAGCATTGAATATAAATACGGAGAGGTATGTTGCTCTATCTGCCAAGTATGCAAAGAATATAGATCTACTGATCGATAAGATAGGCAAGGCACTAGACTCCATTACAGCATGTAGCATAAGTGAGACTGGTAATAGGAAGGATGATTACAGTTATTTAGAGTCCCTGAGGTTAGATATAGAGTAATGGTAGGCAGGGTTACAGTGCTTAGGATAGGACATAGATATGTTAGGGACTATAGGGTTACTATGCATACGGCATTGGTAGCAAGGGCATTCGGTGCTCACGAGATGCTACTCGCAAGCAATGACGATACCACAATCAAAGGGATAGAGGAGGTTAATTCAAGATGGGGAGGCTACTTCAAGGTCACATGTATAGGAGATAGATGGCTAGATTACATGAAGGTATTCAAATCCTCTGGCTCGCCTATAGTACATCTAACCATGTATGGTCTGCATATAGACGATACCATAGATGATATAAGGAATAGGTTCTTCTCCAGTGATATCATGGTAGTGATAGGCGCGGAGAAGGTACCTAGAGTAGTATACGATATAAGCGATTATAATGTAGCCATAGGTAATCAACCACACTCAGAGATAGCAGCGTTAGCATTATTCCTTGATAGACTATTTGAGGGTAAGGAGTTGAGGATAGACTTCAGAGGAAGGTTAAGGATAATCCCTACTGCTAGGGGTAAGAGAGTGATAGAGATGGATGATGAATATGAAAGAGAAGATATGTAACTTAGAGTATATTCTACCTATATAGAGTATATACTCGCATAATTTTTAAATAGAATGCCTAATAAAGTTATATATGCCAATCAGGGATGGTAAGGAGTATATCGAGAGCCTTAGGAAGAGAAGGATCAAGGTATACCTTTTCGGAGAATTGATAGAGAACCCCGTGGATCATCCTATAATAAGACCATCTATAAACGCTGTCGCCGAGACCTATGATCTAGCTGTCAGGGACCCTGATATTGCTACAGCGTACTCTCCATTGATAGGCAAGAGAGTTAACAGATTCCTGCATATAGCTCTAAGCCCAGATGATCTAGTCAAACAGAATGAGATGCAGAGAAGGTTAGGGCAGCTCACTGGTACATGCTTCCAGAGGTGTGTGGGTATGGATGCCCTCAACTCACTCTACTCAGTAACATATGAGATAGATGAGAAGTACAATACTAATTACCATAAGAGGCTCGTGGACTTTATAAGGTATGTTCAGGAGGAGAACCTTGTTATAGGGGGGGCTATGACAGACCCCAAAGGAGATAGGAGTAAGAGTCCTTCAGAGCAGGAGAATCCAGATGTATTTGTGCATGTTGTAAGGAGGACAGATGAAGGTATAGTTATAAGAGGGGCAAAGATGCACCAGACTGGTTGCATAAACTCACACTGGATAGTGGTCATGCCTACTATGAGGCTGAAGCCAGAGGAGAAGGATTACGCTGTATCATGCGCTATACCAGTCGATGACCCAGGCCTAACATTCGTTTATGGGAGGCAGTCATGCGATACCAGGAGTATGGAAGGGGATATAGATGTAGGCAATTCACTCTACGCTGGACAGGAGGCTATGATAATAATAGATGATGTATTTGTGCCATGGAAGTATGTATTCATGGATGGTGAGACAGAGTTTGTACCCATGCTAGTAGAAAGGTTCACAACATACCATAGGAGGAGTTATGTCTGCAAGGCTGGTGTAGGCGATGTGCTGATAGGCGCTGCTGCATCAATGGCAGATTACAATGGTATACTGGACGCATCGCATATAAAGGAGAAGTTGGTTGAGATGACCTTCCTCAACGAGATAGTCTATGGTACAGGTATAGCATCCTCATACAAGGCAAAGCCTACAAAGGCAGGTAACTACCTTAATGATGAGATGTTAGCGAATGTATGCAAGCATCACTTGACCAAGTTCACATTCGAGATTGCAAGGCTAGCACAAGATATAACCGGAGGTATAGTAGCAACTCTACCATCTGAGAAGGACCTCCATCATCCAGAGATAGGCGAGAAGTTGATGAGGTATCTTGTAGGCAGGGAAGGTGTAAAGACAGAGGATAGGATAAGGATTGCAAGGCTTGTAGAGAATATGACGATGGGTAGGAATGCAGTAGGATACCTGAGTGAGTCGTTACATGGTGCTGGTTCACCTCAGGCACAGAGGATACTCATAGCAAGATATATGAATATAGGAGATAAGATGAGACTTGCTAAGAGACTCGCTCAAGTCAGTGAGATAGATAACGGCAACATTAACATCAACAATAACAATAATGTTGTGAATAAGCATGTAGAGCCTTCTACTATAATAAAATAAATGTGCTGAGTACTATAAGATCACCAATAAAGTATAACCACATATACTTCTTTAATAGTAATCGATAATTAACGACAGTACCTATATATAATATTCAACATATTATTTTACTCTTAAAGAACCTTCTAGTCTCGCCTAGCATGAGCATCTCCTCCTCAGTGGTTCTTATAACAACAGGCAAGTTATTGACTACATTACCTATAACCATGCAATGCCTTGGTGGGAGAGTCCTTACTATTGACTTTACAGATTCCGAGTCGACAAGGGATACCTTTGATATCTTCTCTAGATCATTCTCATTGGTAAAGTTGAAGAGGAATATGTTATCCAACTGCCTATATATACTATCGTTTATAGCATCTGGTTGATTCGTTATGAACGTTGTAAATATGCCAAAGTGCCTCATCCTTGTCACTATATCATCCCAGTATGTATCCCTAAGGTATAGATGTGCCTCCTCAGCGAATAAGAAGAGTGGAGGTACCTTCGCCTCTTCTAGTAATTCTATAAGTTTGGTGAGTAGTAACTCTACAGTCATACGTCTCACCAATGGTGGTATCCTACCCATGCCTATTATCATAGTCATACCATTACTCCTTGCTCTTACTATATCCTCCAGTCTAGTACCCTCGCTATCTGTGAATAGGTTAGATGTTAACATAGTATACAGCCTAGAGAGTAGAGCCTCCCTTACTAGTTCATTGACCTTAAGGTTAGATAAAGCCTCTATCATATTGGGTATGGTGAGTCTACTCCTAGCATGTAGGTTATCCCATATCCTGAAGAACTCCCTTAGAGTAGCAGAGGGTATATCTAGTGCGTACTTGAGCATGCTAGCTATAGCTGCCTTGCCTATATACTCTAACGTGAATCTAAGCTCTCTCCCTGGTTCTAGGAAGACTACCTTATCTCCTATCTCACTCTTTCCGCCATTGTTGTTCCATGCCAGACCTATATACTCGTTATTTAAGTCAAGTACTACAGTATAGGCACCATAGCCAACAAGACCTTTTATAATACACTTCGTTAGATGTGATTTACCTGAACCCTTCTTGCCAGTTATAAGGTTGAGTCTACCATCCAACTCCTCAGCATATATCACTATCTCTTCATCACTGCTGTATGAGTATCCTATCTTTATGGGATATACTCCTCTCCTACTTATAGCATTCAGTTCAGATACACTTACCTTCCTTATCCTTGAGTTAACTCTAGATGGTAGCCATGGGATGTTACTGCTTATCTTACCTGCATCTATACTAGCCCTTATCTTACATCTCACTACCCTAGCATCTCTTACGATCCTAGCCATACTACTTATACCTAAAGGGTCATAATGCTTGCCCTTGCTAGTAGCATTGATTATCTCATCCTTCACCATATCATCTAGCAGTGATTGTGTACTATGGTACTCCTCATCGTATACCTGTAGTATAAGCATTCTATCATAGTTACCATCCTCTATAAGCAGGTAGTCTCCCTTGCTAACCTCCTCCTGTAATGAGAGGAGTAATATTTCATCGTTGTTGTTCTTACCTATTATCCTCATCGTATCACCTAGAATAGCTTCCCTAGGAGTATGCGCCTGGTGTTATAGCCATCGACCTCTTTGACTCCTAGATCATTCTTCATGAACCCTCTTATACATATGATGTCTGTATTTGTGAATATGGATGTGTAATGTGCAAGTCTTAGAGTCTCTGGATAACCATTATGCAACATATCATTCGCTATCAAGAGACCCAGAGAGTATGATACATCCATTGACTCATGTATATCAGCCCTCATAACTACACCATTACTGCTTAACTTTGTCAAGAGCGTAGATATCCCATCCCTATCCATTCCAAGTATATATGTTACATCTGCATAAGACGGATCGCCATATTTTGTTAATAATGATGATATACCTGCCATACGCTTGATAGATGTACTCTTGCTCAAACCTATGGGTATGTTATCATTAATACATAACCCCATGATATTGTATGATCTTAATGTACCATCCACGAGTAGTATCGAGTCAGATAATGCCTCTGCTACTCTACTATGGGCTATCTGTTCTAAACCACTTCTTATAGCCCTCCTTCCTTCATCTATACCCTTGTATGTATGTTCATCATTAAGGTAGAATAAGATCGGTCCTATCTTCATGTTGGTTATTATACGCATGTTGTATGCTAACACTATACTACACTTGGCAGCATATATAAGACCATCAGGGGCTTCGCCTACCAGTATACAACTAGAGTCTATACCTATTACATATGCATCTTTATCTACTCTGTCTATACGGTTTATTGTAACCTCATCACTCACGCTATCCCAACCATTGATAGGCACCATACTCTCATCATTACAGAAGACCACCTCCTTCCCATTGAGTAACTGAAGGTTAGCGGGCATCATTGATTCTATAGATTGATTTATACTACTCATTATACAATCTATATCTACTGTAGGAAGGTTTAATTGTCTCTTCAACATGAACAATAGTAACAGATATGACACATATTAATGTTGCTCAAGATGTACAACATGAACAATATGAAGGAGAGAGTGTTGAACCTAGTATTGTTAAGGTGAGGCTTAGAAGAGGTTCATGGGAGGTTGAGATAACATGTAAGGAGGATAGAGTTAGGCAGGTAGTCGAGAGTGTTATAGCAGGAATGAGCAGTAGTGAGGTTGCTGAAGTGGCTGAGAGTGATGCTAAGAGTATCAGCAAGGGTAAGGGTAATGTTACATGTAGAGGGTTGATAGAGCAGTTATGGAGGGAGGGATGGTTCATAGATGAGCATAACCTTGTAGATGTGCATCAAGAGTTAGCAAGGAGGGGTTACAACTATGATAGAACTGCTGTGTCACATGCATTAACCAATCTAGTCAGGGAGGGTATACTGAGTAGGATAGGGAGTGCAAGGGTCTACAGGTATGTACAGAGAAGGCCTCCACTCAACGAGTAGTATTATAGGTAGATTTAAATTAAATGCGTATATAATAATACTAGTATGTTATTCATAGCAGGGGCTGAGTGGCTCTGGATCGTAGTTATAGTAGGCGTACTGCTCTTTGGTGCTAAGAAGATACCAGAGTTAGCAAGGTCTCTTGGTAGGGCTACTGGTGAGTATGAGAAGGCTAGAATGGAGGCTGAGAGAGAGCTGAGGGGTTACACCAGTGTAAAGCCTCCAAGGGAGAAGTTAGAGGAGATAGCAAAGACCTTAGGAATAGACTATAACGGGAAGAGTGATGATGAGTTAAGGGATGAGATCGAGAGAGCACTGAAGAGTAATAAATAGAAGTGAGTGGATAATATAAGAGTATGAGGGCGGTAGATGTTATAGATGTAACTAGGGTGTTTGACTCAAAGGGTAAGAAGGTCATTGCCCTTGATGGTATTAACCTCAGTATAAACAAGGGTGAGATACTAGGGTTACTAGGCTCCAACGGCGCAGGGAAGACTACCCTTATAAAGATACTCGCTACCCTTCTATTACCTACCTCTGGCTCTTCATACGTATATGGATACGACGTAGTCAAGGATGCAAAGAGTGTCAGGAGGATAATAAACCTGGTCTCTGGCGGCGAGACTCCAGGGTATGGACTCTTGAGTGTTAAGGAGAATCTATGGTTCTTCTCCCAACTATATGGATTAAGGAGTAGTGATGCTAGAGAGATCATAGATACCTTAATACATGATATGGAGCTTGAGCAGTATAGAGATACCAGAGTACACAAGTTATCCACTGGTTACAAGCAGAGGCTGAACCTTGCAAGGGGATTCATAAACGATCCAATGCTATTACTTCTAGATGAGCCTACTCTAGGTTTAGATGTGATAAATGCAAGGCATATACGTACATACATAAAGAGATGGGTTAGGGATGATCCCTCCAGATCTATACTATTGACTACCCATTACCTTGCAGAAGCTGAGGAGGTATGCGATAAGATAGCCATAATATACAGGGGGAAGATAATAGCATACGAGAGTCCTGACGCATTGAAGAGATCTCTTACAGATAGTAATGTGGTTGAGATAAAACTGGTTAATGCTAGTAAAGATATAGATAGCATACTATCGAGGCATGAGATCGTGTACGAGATACTCAATGGAACTGACGATATGATGCATCACTATATCAATAATAATAGTAGCAATAGTAACAGTAACGGAGTCCATGGTGATAATGGTGTAAGGATCAGACTTGTAGTAGATGATGAGTCTATGATACCTAGCATAGTGGAATCTCTAGTGAGTAAGGGGCTCAAGGTATCATCTGTGAGCAAGAGTACTCCTACTCTAGAGGATGTATATGTTAGATACATAAAGAGGTACGAGGAATGAGTTTCAGTGATGATCTTTTACTCAACATAAAGACTATATACGCTAGGGCATACGTGAGGATGAAAGGACTTACAAGGGAGCCCCACTGGAGCATAGCAGAGGTTACAATACCATTACTATCGTTGAGTGCTTATGTATACCTGTACATAACACTTGGTGCATATGAGTACATGGCGTTCGTTATAGTAGGAGGTGCTATGCTTGCATTCTGGAGCAATGTACTATGGGGCATGTCGGCACAGCTATACTGGGAGAAGGATACTGGCATGCTACAGCACTACATGCTAGCACCTGCATCCAGGATGGCTATACTGATAGGCATGGCAGTAGGAGGAATGATAAACACTACCATCAGATCGTTATCCATACTTGCCATAGGCACACTGCTCTTCCCAGTGAGTTATGCATTGAACGATCCTGTGGCATTACTCCTAGTATTCCTACTTACAGTAATAGCATTGTATGGGATGGGCATGCTATTCGCATCACTCTTCCTGTTATATGGCAGAGAGGCTAGCCATATAGCAGATCTACTACAGGAGCCTATCTACTTACTCTCTGGTATATACTATCCTGTTATAGGCAGTAACATATTCCCTAATGCTGTAAAGGTTGTAGCAAGTATAATACCACTCACACTAGGGATAGATGCCATAAGACTGATACTTATAATGGGCAAAGGCATCGGTGACGTAACACTTCATGTAACCGCTCTTGCTTTACTTGCAGTAGCATTACTAGTAGTAGCAAGAGTAGTACTCAGGAAGATGGAGGACGTGAGTAAGAGACAGGGTAGACTACTATTGAGGTGGCAGTAGATGTTAGATTATACAAGTATAGCCATCAGGGTTATAGTACAGGGTATAATACTAGGCTGGAAGATAGAATCTAATTGGACGAATCCGTTCGTATTTATAACCTATATGGTAGCCAAACCTATAGCTGCTGTTATACTTGTAGGTTTAGTGATCATAATAGGGAGTGGGGCCTCTGTGAGTAGCGATCTATTCCTTTATTCATTCATAGGCATAACATTCTTCATCTATCCTGCTAATATAGTTATAGCATTGGCATATCTTGTACATGAGGATAGAGCCAAGTACGAGGTACTGAAGTACATCTATGTAACACCATTATCGTTAAGGGCATATATAATAGGTAGGGGTATAGCTACAGCAGTAAACTCCTCGATATCTGTACTGATATCCCTAATGATAGGTCTCTTCGTATTCAACACTTACTTTGGGTTGGAGTTAAGCATACCTTCAAGTATAGACTATCCTGTGCTTATTAGCAGTATATTGATAGGTATAGTATCGTTCATCTTATTAGGTATGATACTATACGCTATAAACCTAATAACCTTCAAACTACAGTACTCCCTGAGCGAGTATGCAACTGGCGTACTCTTTCTACTCTCTGGTGTAGTATTCCCTATAGAGATACTACCATATCCCTTGCAATTAGTCTCTGCATCTCTACCTACTACGCACTTCCTTAACCTAATAAGGTCCTCCATACTAGGCTACACTTACATGGATCATCTTATGATGCTGGTAACAACCACTCTACTGCTATCAGCTGTAGCATATATTATATTACATAAGGTAGAGTTAAGGGCAAGGATGAAGGGAACTATAGATAGGAAGGCTGAGTACTAAATAGCATGGGTATGTATATTAATCATTATAATCGATCTACTCTATGATAGATAGGGAGTACATAAAGGATCTGGTTAAGAGGTATGAGGATATTACTGTATGTGTACTAGGTAGCCATTCAGCACTGGAGGTAATGGACGGTGCGAAAGATGAAGGCTTCAATACCATAATTATATGCCAGAAGGGCAGAGAGTTACCATACAGGAGGTTCTCCAGACTTGCTGATGATATCATAGTCTTGGATGACTTCAAATCTGTACTTAGCAAGGATATACAAGATACGCTCATATCAAAGAACTCTGTGATGATACCACATAGAGCGCTGACTGCATACCTAGGATACGATGCAGTAGAGTCGATGCTTAGAATACCCATATTCGGCAATAGGGCTATGCTAAGGATAGAGGATAGAAGTGCCCATAATACAAGGAATCAGTACTATCTCTTAGAGAAGGCAGGTATAAGGCATCCTAGGATAATAAAGAGTGCAAGAGACATAGATACCCAAGTGATAGTGAAGGTACAAGAGGCGAAGCGTAAGCTAGAGAGGGCATTCTTCATCGCAGGCTCGTATGAGGAGTATGTGAAGAAGGCAGAGGAGAGGATACGCAAGGGTATAATAGACAGGGAGGACCTTGAGAGTGCTGTAATAGAGGAATATGTAGTAGGTACGTACTTCAACTTCAATTACTTCTATTCTCCATTGAGGGATGAGGTTGAGTTCCTAGGTATAGAGCGTAGATTACAGACTAATATACATGACTTCACAAGTATACCTGCAAGGGAGCAGTTGGAGATGAATAGTAATATAGAGTTACAGAACGTAGAGATAGGGCATACACCAGCTAGCATAAGGGAGTCTATGCTGGAGAAGATATTTGAGATAGGCGATAGATTCGCTAATACATCTAAGCAGGAGTTCCCACCAGGTATCATAGGTGCATTCTCATTGCAGAGTGTAGTGACAAAGGACCTGGAGATAATGGTATATGATGTATCTCCTCGAGTACCAGGGAATCCAATACTCGCCACTACAAGTCCATATACCAAGTATATGTATGGAGAAGTCTTCGGCGTAGGTAGAAGGATAGCAAAGGAGTTAAGGGATGCCCTATCCGCAGGTATGCTTGATAGAGTGTTAACATAGTATACATAGATGTATGTATAATATGATACCCTATGATGTATTCGTAGACGATTCGTAGACACCTCTGGTTAATTCATTGTTAATATATTGATTAATTAATTTATATATTAATGAAATGGTCACTTGAGCTTCTCATTATCATTCTCTATATCATCGTAGAACAGCTCCTTCTTTACTTTTATTGGTATATCGTAGTATGCTGCTAATGCTATAGAATCAGAGGCTCTATAGTGCCTCAGGATTATACTCCTCTCCTTCCCCTTGAAGTAGAGGTTAGCCCTTAATGCTGAACCACTAGGATAAACTCTAACCTCTGTAAGGAGCAGGTCCCCTAGATCTGCTATCTCATTAACTAGATTGTATATGGTAGGGATGCTATTCTTATCCCCTTGTCTGAACCTCTCTATATGCCTTGCAACCTCCCCGGAGAATGCACGCATATGGAATACCTTACCGTCCTTAGACCTGAGTATCAGTGCACCCTCCATACCATATGGGTCTACAAACCCTACATCACTTATACTAGCAAGTACATACGTACTATCATCATCCTCATACACACTCATGAGTAATATAATAGTAGAAGGTAGAATTAAGTCTTATGTTAAATAGATTATAAATAAAGGCAGGTTATGATTGTACTCATGTCGTTATGCATTATATAATTAATTGTATGATCATTCTTTGTCTATGAACTCATCTGCCTTTGGTGGTTCTGGACTCAAGCCCTTCCTCTTCCTTATCTCTGCTATTAACTGAAGAGTCAACGATGCTGGAACTGCTTGCCACATCTTGAAATGTGTATTCCACATAGCCTTGCCTGCTGTAGCTCCTCGCATAACCTCCGAGAGGTCAGAGGTCTCGGCTGCAGGTATCTCCCCTTGCACTATGGCTATCACACCCTTCTGATCTATATTCAGTAGCTTACCCCTCTTACTTGAGAGTACCCCTGCTACTGCACCTATCATATCTACAGGACATCTTATCTCTATACCAAGTATGGGTTCTAGTATAACAGGGTTTGCGCTCAGAATAGCACCCATTATGGCCCTCCTTGCTGCTGGTAGTAACTGTGCTAGAGTCCTGTGTGCTGGGTCCTCATGTGGCACAAAGTGATGGAGTATTATCTTAAGGCCTCTACACTGCTCCTGCACAAGAGGACCTGCATGTATAACATCTGTGAACCCTGAGCGTAGAGAATCCATAGACTCCTGTAGATACTGGACTCCTTTTGTTGCATCTATGAATAGATTGCTACCCTCCATCGCAACCACTCCTCTAGACTCATCAGCGTTCCAGCCCTTCTCCCTTAGTATATTTGCTATCTGTTTCCTGTCCATATTCTCGTTTATCTTACCAGTGACTAGCATCTCTATAACATCCTCGCTGAGAGGCTCTATCCTTATGTATACCTTGTTGTGCCTGTTGGGTGACTTTGCCATGACAGGCCCTGCTGTACCTCTGATTGACTCTCTGTAGTTTATCAGAGGCTGTGATGTAACTATCTCCAGACCTTGCTGCTGTAGTAGAGTAGTTGCTATCTCGAGATGGAGCACTCCCATACCAGAGAGTAACATCTCTCCAGTCTCCTCGTTTATCTTAACTACCAGATTGGGGTCCTCTATACTTAACCTCCTTAACGCCTCCACAAGTTTTGGTAGATCCTTTGGATGCTTGGGCTCTATGGCTACAGTAACTACAGGCTCAGATACATACCTTATTGACTCGAATGGTACTATATCCTTGATACTCGCTATGGTCTCTCCTGCTCTAGCATGCTCTAGCCCTAGTAATGCGGGTATATTACCTGCGGTTAGGCTTCCTACCATCTCCCTGTATGGGCCCATGAACATCGTTACTGACTGTACTCTCTCGCTCCTCTTGCTGTTTATTAGGTATACCTGATCACCATCATTTATGGTTCCAGAGTAGAGTCTACCAACAGCCACTGGCCCAGCTTGAGGATCTACTACTACATTGGTTACCATCATAACTGCAGGCCCGTTCTCATCGCACTCGAGTAACGCCTTCCCTACATCTGAGTTAAGATCGCCCTTCCATATCTTAGGTATCCTGTACCTCTGTGCTACATGTGGCGGAGGATGGTGCTTCACCACCATGCTCAGTATAGCCTCATGTAACGGTACCCTCTTGGAGAGCTCCTTGTAACCATCGCCTGTATATGCCTCATACACATCCTTGAATCTGAACCCCTTCTTGGCTGCTATACTTGCAGTTATACCCCACCTATCCTTCGCTGAACCAAAGGCTACACTATCATTCTGTATACTTACCTTCCATCTATCCTTAAGATCTGATTCAGCGTATATATCTATTAGTCTATTGAAGTCAGAGATTATCTTAGCCAACCACTCCTGCATCTTATCTGGTGTTAACCTCAACTCCTTCACCAACCTATCTATTTTGTTTATGTAGAGTACAGGTCTGACCCTCTCCTCCAATGCCTGTCTAGTGACAGTCTCTGTCTGTGTCATTATACCCTCTACGGAGTCACATACAACACATACGCCATCTATAGCCCTTAGGCTCCTAGTCACTCTACCTGTGAAGTCTATATGCCCAGGGGTATCTATCATGTTTATAACATATGGTTTATCCTCATGCTCATAGTATAGGGTTACATTCGCTGCCTTGATTGTCATCTGTCTCTGCTGCTCTAGATCCCAGTAATCCAATGCTAATGCCTCTCCAGCTACACTAGGGCTTATCATCCCAGTAGCAGCTAGCAAGCTATCACTCATAGTAGTCTTACCATGGTCTACATGGGCTATTACACCAAAATCATTCGGGTATGAAGCAATACCATATATTACATTATTACTTCATACCTTTCGAATCTGGTCCTTCTGCCCGATTATCTTCAATGCCTCCTGAACCGTCTTGAACCTTGGCATGTCTAATGCAGTGAGTTAAGAGTATTTAATTCTATCCCTGATGTCTATGCGCAAGGCTTTACTACCATTTTTATTACTACTACTATCTCTATAGAACCACTCTATATCAAGTCTACTTCTTAGTCTATGCTTATCCAGCATATACCTGCGTAGTGGTTTGGTTAGATGTCTATGTGCCTTGGGGTCTGTGAGATATAATCCCTCCTTTATATCCCTATGCACTCTAACTCTTACCTTACTTGCATCTACGATACTGCATCCACAGTGCTTACAGCTGTACCCTTTATTCTTGCCCTCAGATTTGAGTCTCTTTCCACATGTACACGCTGGGTTCATATATATATACTTCTCCGCTACCTTAAGTACCATGATATACTCTACATTGAGTACCTTCTGATGTATATCTTTACCATCCCTTACCCCTCCACCAACCTCGAGTATATCATCATTCCGTAACCTCTGTGCTATACTACATAACCCAGTGGGCTCGTATACAGCACATACTATGCTATTAGATGACCCAAGCGGTTCTAACTCAAAGAATGTATGCCCCTTCTTTATGACCTTTGGATCATCAACTACTCTGCCTACTATGTAGCCTGAGGTGTATGCTCTAAGATCGTTAGCATCTATAGCATGTTGAAGGTGTGCGTCTGTACCCTGATTGCTCTTGAATAGCATGTAACCCTCCATTCCTTCTTTTATCTCAAGCATCCTCAATGCCTTTATCAGTAACTCAGGATCCTCTCCTCTTATCCCGCATAGTACAGGGTCTGGTCCATGGGGTGCTATCAGAACTCTCTTATGCTTATAATCGTAGTTATTGAATGTGTAAGGTTCTGTACTCCTATCCATATCTATTACACTGGTCTCATCTATCATCCTTGGTCTGCCATAGTTCTCCCTCAGTCTATATGCTATTATCTCGTATGTGTAATCTGCATTATCTATGTACATAGACGTGCCTATGGATGCTAGTGCACCTACTATACCTTGGGTACTTCCATATGCATAGTACTCCAGACCATACTTGTTAATTATGCTCAACGCACTCTCGTTGCTCAATACATCGTATAATGCCCTCTCAGCAAAATGTATGATATCCTTATTGGTACTACCAGTGTAGAATAATAGAGCTGGATCCGCTCCATAATTCATATGTGGATTATCCTTGAATATACTTACTATACCATCCTTCAAATCTTGCATATCATCATCAACTGCAACCTTTATGCATACTGCACCATTACCCCTCGTCTTCCATGGTATATTTGGATTGAGTCTAGCTAGCAAGGGATAATCCAAGATCTCTACTCCTTCTGATAATAAAAAATCGACCAATCTATATGCTAGATATGTTGTACACCCGCCCTCTCTACTATCCGTATCATCTAATCCTATATACAGGATCAACTCTCTATTACTATCATAGTTAGAGTTGATCTTACGTTCGGTAACCGCCTTATCTTCCATGTTATAGTCTCCTTGACCTTCTCCATGCTATCGCTCTCTATCTTTGCTACTATATCGTATACACCATATACAGCATATACCTCTTTAACACTGTCGAGCTGCTTCAGTTCCTTTATCAGCGACTCTTCAGAACCCATCTCAGCATTTATCAGTACGAACGCCATTGGCATACAGTCATATAATACCACATATTATTAAATATTTCATGATGGAAAGGTTTGAATAATAGTATCTCCATTATTAATTCAGATGGGCGATCTGACCCGCAAGGGGATGAAGAGAATCTATTGGTATGATATGGCTAATTAATTAGTTAAAAATAATGGAATAATAAATCACTATCATGGGTCTAGATACTCTAGATAGAGGGTTGGTGAGACTCACTCCAAGATGGTAGACAGCCATTCAGAAGATTAGCGTTAAGACTGAATGTTAGTGTACCAACGGTTAAATCAAGGTACTCACGTCTACTTAGATAGATATTGTAAGGAAGGTTAATGCTATAATAGACCCAACTATACTTGGGTATACAACTGTATTGATGAATGAATCTAAAGGTTGAACCTGCATAGATGGATGATGCGATCGAGCATCTAGGGTTTGATAAAGTAGATGGTATATGACTCATAACAGGAGAAGCTAACCTGCTGATCAGGGTAAGGTTAAAGAGTATGGATATGCTTGAGGATTTCAAGAAGATGCTTACTGTAGATAACAAGGGAGTTAACATACTGTCTACTCATAGTAACCAAGGTCATCAAGGATGAGTATCATAGTAGCAGTGATCTGAATCTTGATATCAAGTTCGTATGTAGTTACTGTAAAGGGAGTATACAAGGAGAACCATTGGTCTTTAAGGTTGATGGCAGAGAGTACATACTATGCTGTAACTCGTGTAAGGTTGCTAAGAGAGTCTGAATCTCTAACCTCTCTAATTATCGTACTATTAATTAATTAACACTCTTTAATATTATATAAGCGAACCTTACATATGATAATAGATAGGATTAAGTAATAATAGCACGAACTAACTATGAGTATGAGGAGGATAGAATTAAAGATAAAGGGTATGCACTGTGCTGGATGTGTCAATGCTATCCAATCATACATATCTGATATACAAGGTGTAAGTAGATGTGATGTTAACCTAGTAAGTGGTAACGCAATAATAGAGTACGATGAGAGTAAGGTTAACATCAGGGATATAGAGGATGCTATAGAGGATGTAGGCTATACAGTAGTCTATGAGCATCTTGTACTCAATGTGGACTTGAAGGACTCCAGTGAAGCGCTCAGGCTTGAAGAGGCTATATATAGAATAGAAGGTGTGAAGAGAGTATCAGTTAATCATACGAATTCTCAGGTGAGTGTAGATTATAACCCAAGTATACTCAGGGATAAAGATATTATAGATCTTATACAGTCTTACGGCTATAGGGTTAAGGACACTCATACGGATGATAGAGAATCCAGATCTCTTAAGAGAGCCTTCCTACTAGGATTGATAGTATCGATACCTGTAATACTCTACAGTTATCCAGAGTATATAAGACTGCCATATTCACATACTGTAGAGAGTGCTTATATACTCTTCATGCTAGCTAGCATAGTACAGATCATTCTAGGCTACAGATTCTACATGGGGGCATATAGGATAGCAAGGCTCAGAGGTGCTAACATGGATACACTCGTATCCATAGGTACTACAGCAGCATATATACTCAGCGTATATAATACATTCCCTGAGCCTAACTGGCATAACATATACTATGATGCATCCTCTGTAGTACTAACGTTCATCACATTAGGCGTGTATATAGAGCATAGAGGTAAGAAGAGGACCGATATGCTGATGAAGAGGTTATTTGAGTTACAGCCAAGCAGGGTGACACTACTTAAGGATGGTAAGCAGGTAGAGAGCAGTATAGATGATGTTAGAGTTGACGATATAGTAATAGTGAAGCCTGGTGAGAGGATACCTGTGGACGGTGTAGTTATAGATGGTATCTCTAGCGTAAATGAGTCGATGCTAACGGGTGAGTCTACTCCTCTAGAGAAGAGTATAGGCAGTAAGGTAGTGGGAGGTAGTATAAACGTAGATGGCTTGTTGGTAGTAAGGGCTACAGCTGTAGGTAAGGATACCTTCATATCCAACATAACAAGGCTGGTAGAAGAGGCATTAAGCAGGAAGTCCAGGATACAGAGGTTAATAGATAGATTCGCTGCTTACTTTGCGTTTGTAACTATAGGTATAGCATCATCAACATTCCTAGCATGGTATGTATTAACATACGATCTAGCATCTGCATTGATACCAGCAGTGGCTGTGCTAGTTGTAGCATGTCCATGTGCTATGGGTCTTGCAACACCTCTGGCATTGATGAATGGTATAGGCAGGGGTACGGAGTACGGATTGATATTCAAAGATGGTAATGCTGTAGAGCGTCTAGCTAAGGTAGATACAGTCATACTAGATAAGACAGGTACAGTCACATACGGTATTCCAGAGGTCACTGATATTTTAATAGTGAAGGAGATACAAATATCAGGTTCGTCTTACTCTAGTACTACTACGCTCTTACATCTAGCAGCAGTAGCAGAGAAGAACTCGGAGCATCCTATAGCAAAGGCTATACTAAGGAAGGCTCTGGAGAATAACATAAAGGTTGATGAACCAGAGGAGTTCAGAGTATACCCTGGCAAGGGTGTCAAGGCAACATACAATGGTATGAGCATAGTCGTAGGTAAGATCAACTTCCTAGAAAGTCTAGGGATAGAGTGTAATAATATTAGAGGAGAGGTCGATAGACTCCAGAGCAAGGGGAAGAGCACAGTTCTTATCGCTCTTGATGGTGACGTTGTAGGTATCATAGGACTTAACGATGCTATCAAGTACAATGCTATTAAGGCTGTAAAAGAGTTTAAGCGTATGGGCATAAGAGTGATGATGCTTACAGGTGATAACGTGAGGGCAGCAGAGGCTATAGCCAACGCTATCGGGATAGAGCACGTTATAGCAGATGTATTACCTAAAGATAAGGCTAGTGTGGTTGAGGAGTTACAGGATAAGGGTAATGTGGTAGCTATGGTAGGCGATGGTATAAACGATGCTGTAGCACTAACACAAGCAGATGTAGGTATAGCATTAGGCTCTGGTACAGATATAGCAAAGGAGGCTGGGCATATCATAATAGTCAAGGATGACCTTATACTGGTTGTACTTGCAGTGGAATTGAGTAAGAGTATAGTAAGCAAGGTTAAACAGAATATAGCATATGCGTTTGTATACAATATAGCGTTGATACCTCTAGCTGCATTAGGGTTACTATACCCGGTGTATGCTGGCTTGGCGATGGCTGCGAGTTCTATATCTGTAGTAATAAGTTCCATGATGTTAAGGAGGTTCAGGAGTAGGTTAATTACCTAATCATATAATATCCAATGGGTTTAGTTAGTTTATAGTAAACAGTTGGTTCATCGATATATACATCTATTGACCAAATTACCAATAGATGATCATTGTCTGTTATACATCAGATCTGCGAGTTTATTTATTATACCTTTACATTGTGGACATGAATAGGTATATGAAGAGTACTTTGCTCTGCATCTTCTACATATACTTACGTTGGGATTTACTATATTAAAGTCCTTCATTACGTTGATAGTATCAAGTATAGCGTTCTTTATATTGTTATGATCATCATCACCTAATTGTAGTGTAACTGTAGAACCGTCTGGGAGTATATCGCAGATCTCTTTTAATACTCTATAGTGAGTATCATCTGTAGTATTTATCACTATACCGCTGGTATAATCGTGATTGAGATTATACTTCTCAGAATCAAGCCTAGAGAATCTAGATTCGGCGTCCTTAGTCTCAAGTATGCCTATACCTACCTCATAACCTGAACTCCGGCTATCATCCTTAACCTTAGAAGATATCTTGGATACCATACTTAACAGTTTATCATCATCCTCATTCAGAATATTCTTCACTACAGTATACATGCCTACCATATTTATAAGAGCCCTCATCTGAACTCTCTTACCCCTAAGAGTATTCATCAGCAGCATCCTCCTTGAGTTCAATGCATCCATGATCTTCTTAACTAGTATGATAAGATTTGTCATAAAGTAAGTTTCATCTTTGCTAGTCTCATATGCTAACCTCGGCAGGTTCAATGATATGTTATGAAGTACCATCGGATACTCATACATATGCTTTATACCCTTGTAACTCCTTACCTTACTACTGATAGCTATCTGCCCCCCTAGGAGTACCGCTTCTATCATCTTATCTACATACATATCTACAGATGTATCAGGGATAGATAATGCTATATTCGGTAGCGATGTATGCTTTACATAGTAGATGTAACTATCGAGTATGGTATGTATATCATCTGTATGTTCCACAGATAACGTTACCCTATTCACTGAATTATCATAGTAAGAGGCTAACATGAGCATCTTGCTAAACTCCTCTCCCTTGATCTTGGAGAGTATGTCTATTCCATATATTACTACCTCATCTCCAGCACTCCTTGTTAATGATGATATGTATGCTAGAGTGGTAGCATAAATATCATTCATATCATCTATAATAGAGTGTGTAGGTAGTAACGTATCATCTAGACCATCAGTTATAACCTCCTTTAGGTTAACGAATAGAGTATCAGGGAGTATGCCCCATGTATGTACATTAGATATATTTATATCGCCGTTGAGATGCTTGTCCACAACATCCTTCTGTATTACATTGAATAGGAAGTAATCCCTTAATACACTCTCAACTATATGCTTATATAGTGATGCATGGTCTTCCCTTAATAGATTGGTTAATTTGTAGTAAGGTAATCCTATAGTCGAGAATCTACTCCTATACTCTATGCTGCTATCTAATAATGAACATACCATATCCCTTATCAACCTGCTTGTTATGTATGTGCCATGTATCTTATGTATCCTATTCTCTACTTCCTCTGCTATCTTCTCTGCGAGCTCTTGTGGTATGTTTATCTCCCTTACTAAAGAATGGACTATCTCGTATGACTTGAACTCCTCAAGTGAATCACTCGTCCTAACATACACATTCCCACTCTCTGATATAGATATCTCATCTATCTGCTTCGTTATGTTCAGTATTGATCTACCCTTATTGGTTATAACGTACTTTCTCTCTGATCTGTTAAGAGTAACCAGTGAGTATCTGAGCAGCTTCCTTAGATGATATGCGAATTTACCACTCTCCCTCTTAGATCTGAACCCCACACTGGACTTCAACTCAGAGTATGTAGATGCCCCCCTTGCATTGAGTATCCTTAGTATCTCTATCCTAGTCGGGTTTGCCATTACTGAGAATATCACCTTCGCTCTCTTTGGTATATGCTCCAAAGAATCGTTGCTCTCCCCATCCTCCTCTTGCTCTTCTTTAACCTCCATTACCGTGCGATACACTTGACTATTATTAAAATGCTATGTAAAATATATTAATAGCATAGATTAAAAGAGATTAACACGATCACTAGGGCTCTGTTAACTTAACACTATCGCCTAGTATACCTTGTATGCTTCACTAAACCCTTAAGTTAACAGAGCCATCACTAGTGGAATAAAGTTTATAATCCATGAGTACTACTATTAATTGATGAGTAAGACGAATGATCCAAAGACACAGCAGATAAGCGAGGATGATGTAGTTGCAGTACAAATACTCAAGCAGGCTGGTGTGGATGTTAAGAAGTTACTAGATCTACTCATAGCAGGTGTTAGTGCGGAGTTCACTACATACTACTACTATACAATACTTAGGATGCATTGTGTAGGTTTAGAGGGAGAAGGCATAAAGGAGATAGTAGAGGATGCAAGGATAGAGGATAGGAATCACTTTGAGGCTATGACACCAAGGATATACGAGCTAGGAGGCTCATTGCCAGAAGATATAAGGGAATTCGCTAACAAGGCAGCATGTCCAGATGCGAAGCTCCCAGAGAACTGGAGGGATGTGAAGGAGATAATCA